>Ga0116166_1001071_pt1 | contig 25424 bp, 25 predicted proteins | sample AD_JPNMR2_MetaG_FD_89884 | JGI IMG/M metagenome (GOLD analysis project Ga0116166, IMG submission 89884) | Active sludge microbial communities of municipal wastewater-treating anaerobic digesters from Japan - AD_JPNMR2_MetaG | ecosystem: Engineered > Bioreactor > Anaerobic > Digestate | place...
AATGGTTTTGAAGCAGTTAAATGAAAAAAGTGTTGTTTAATCTGAATGCGGGGTTTCTAAATACCTACAGTGCCTTGACACGATCTTTCGTCGCCGGTTCAGTAGAGCAAGCCGCTTTTTTGTTGTAGAATGATAGTGACAGCATGGTAGGGCCTGGAGAGATCGGGAAAGGGGGCGTTGGAGATGGGGCGGGGCATCGTGGCCCTGATCGGCTCGGGCGAGCTCTCCGGAACCATGGTTGAGACATACAAGGCAATTTTATCGCGCCGTGGATCCCGGGGCAAAGCCGTTTTCCTGGATACACCGGCGGGGTTTCAGGAAAATGCCGATCTTATCGCCCGCCGGGCGGTTGAATATTTCCGGCGCCAGGTTGGCCACAACCTGGAAATCGCCTCATTCAAGTCAGTGGAAGCCGTCCCTCCGGCGGAAGCGGCCACCGTGTTTGGCTTGCTTGGCCAGGCGGATTTCCTGCTCATGGGGCCGGGCAGCCCCACCTATGCTGTCCGCCAGTTAAGCGAAACGCCGCTGCCCGCCCTGTGCAGCGCCATGGTCAACCGGGGCGGCTGCCTTGCTGCGGCGAGCGCCGCGGCGCTGACTACCGGCAGCCATACCCTTCCGGTTTATGAAATATACAAGGTGGGCGAACCACTGCACTGGGTCAAGGGGCTTAATATTTTAGGGCAACTGGGCCTGGAGCTGGTAGTCATCCCCCACTGGAACAATGCCGAAGGGGGCAACCATGATACCCGCTTCTGCTATATGGGGGAAAAGCGCTTCCGCGCCCTGGAAGCCTTGCTGCCTCCGGGCACGACTATCCTCGGCCTGGACGAACATACAGCCTGTCTCCTTCATTTCGATTCCGGCGAGGCCGCCGTGGCGGGCCTCGGCCGGGTGACGATCCGGCGTGACGGAAGGGAGCAGTCTTTTGCGCGCGGTGAGCGCTTTACCTTCCAGCAGCTCCTTGGCGGTTTGGAAGGCCCGGCCGGCGCCGGGAACGGCGCTGCCGCGGCCGCTGCGGGAACTGTCGCGGCGGCGGAGACGCCTTTTTGGGACCGCATGCACGACCTGGAAAAAAGTTTTTACCGTTCCCTGGAACAAAATGACCGGGCGGCTTTAACCGCGTTGCTTTTAGAAATGGACAGGCTTCTCTGGCAGGCTCAACTGGATCTGGAAAACCCGGAGTTTATTTCGCAGGGCCGGGAGATATTCCGCGAACTGATCGTCATGGCCGGGACTGGGGCCAACCGGAATGCTGAAGTGATAACCCCCAGGCTAAAACAACTGGTTGGCAGCCTGGTTGCGCTTCGTGAAGGCTACCGCCGGGTAAAAAAGTGGCCTGAAGCCGACGCCATCCGGCAGCTTCTGCAAGAAGCCGGGGTTGCCCTGGAAGACACCCCCGGGGGGCCGCGCTGGCGCCTTGATTCATGACCGGGCTGCTGCCCGGATCTGTGCGATTATGCTTCGTTTAAGTATGGTCAGGTGAAGTTTTCTTCCGCAGAAATAAAAAATGGAGTCGCATACCAGTGGCAATACGGCTCCCCGTGAATACAGGAAACAGGCAAGTAAACCAGTTCACTCCCCCCTCGTGGGGGAAGGCCAGGGTAGGCCCACATCTTTTATTCCTTCACAGCAGGGCTTGCGGGGGCACCTTTGCTTAGCATTTTGGATTCCTTGAGGAGGGCGATCAAAATAACGTTCAAGCACATCAAACCTGTTAACAGCAGCAGCGACGGGGTAAAATAGCCCTCGGGCGATTTCATGGCTTCCATGATAAAGATAAGGACCACCGAAATCTGGCCGGATATGACAATCAGGCCGTTGGAAGTCCCTTCGGGCGCCGGATAGGTTATTTCGGCACTGTACTGGTAGGCCACCGGCCCCATACCCATCAGGAAGAAACCCATGACACCGGCAGAGACAAGCAGCAGTCCGTAACTATTGACGAAGGTAATGCCGATCAGGCCCGGTATGGCACAGATCATCCCCAGCAATAGAAAGGGCTTCCGCTTGAGAAATTTATCCGAAAGGGTGGAGATTACCACGGCTCCGGCTATCGCTCCCAACAGGATTACCATTCCGGCCATGCCGGCTTGGTTGGAGTCAAAACCCCTTGGCAAAAGGATCCCTTCAATCCAGGTTAAAACGCCATTAAAAACCCCAAAGCCGATAAAGAAGACTACCAGGACCAGGTAGAACTCTTTCTGCTTTAAAATCTGTTTAAGGCCGTCAAACATGAGGGCTCGCTCCTCGTATTCGGGAGGGCAGGGCGGCGTCAAAGGCTTATCTTTGGCCAATACCAGAAAGACCAGGGTCGAAAAGGCAGCGATGCCCCCGTATAGTATCTGAATTGCCGGTATATCCATACTTCCCAGGAGAGACGGAGTCAAAGCCAGGCCGATGGCCGTGCCGGAAAAACTGGCCAGGGTAACCAGGCCGATGGCCGTGGCCCGCTCTTCCAAGGAGAACCAGAGTGCCGCTACTTTGGAGAAGGAGTTTAACAAAAAAGGCTGGGCCACAGCCAGGCCGATAGTAAAGATAAGAACGTGGTTATAGTCATAGGAGAAAAAGCCTCTTAACAGTCCGAAAATGGCCATCAACACTGCTCCAAACCCTACTCCACGCTTGAACCCGAAGGTATCGATGATCCAGGAGGCCGGAACACCAACAAAGACGTAGACAACCATAAAAATCATGGCCAGCAATCCAATTTCCAGATCGCTGACCCCGTAAAACTGTTCCGCTGAAGAGGAGATGGCTGCAAAGCAAATCCATAACATCTGAATGGTTATATTAATGAACATAAAAGCAAGGAGAACGACCCAACGGTAACCGTATACCTTATAATCCCCTTTACTCACCTTGAACAGCCCCCATTCTTTAGCTGGTATTTTATTACTGCAAAGTTTTTATTTCGCCGGCTGTTAAATGATTCCTTGTTATTTTTTGAAAAAACCACCAGGTTCCAGATTATTTTTGAATAGCCGGTCTCCGCCAATTCCTTTCTACAGCCGCACCTCCCTCCATGGGGTATATCTCATCGCTGGCCGCAGGCCAGGAAAACCTCTTCCAGGGATAGATATCCGGTTTTGGAATCACTGGCGGGGGAGGCGGAGCGCTCTCCAGGAGGGAAAGGGGAGAAACCGGCTTCAGAAAGAGATAATCCCCGTCGATATTGTTTTTTTGCCCTGGCGGATGAAGGAACGCTAAATTTGGATTATAATAGAAGAAACTGGGGAAAAAATTAGTCTGTTCATATTACCGAAGGGTAAAGGGGAGAGCTAAAGATGAAATACCGCGAGTTCAAACTGGAGCGTTATTTTGCCCGCTACGAGTTCAGCGTCCGCTACCTGCTCAGCCCGTCTGACTGCGAAAGCCTCTCCATGAACGAGCTGCTGGAACTGGCCGACGCGGAATGCCTGGATCTGTGGCATAATCTAAAACTGGGCTATACCGAATCGCCCGGCCATCCGCTGCTGCGCCAGGAGGCCGCCCGTTTTTACGAAAAACTTTCACCGGAAGAGATCCTCATCACCAACCCCGAAGAAGGAATTTTTATGGCCATGCAGTCGCTGCTGCAAGAGGGTGACGAGGTGATCGCCCTGGAGCCCGCCTACCAGTCGCTGCAGGAAATTCCGCGCGCCCTGGGCTGCCGGGTGGTAGGCTGGCCGTTGATCGTGCGGCAGGGAAGCTGGGAGCTGGACCTGGATTTCCTGGCAGAGGCGCTCACGCCCCGCACCAGGATGGTCATTATCAATTTTCCCCACAACCCCACCGGTTACCTGCCGGATCGGGAGATATTCCGGGAGCTGCTGGCCCTGGTGGAAGAGCGGGGCCTCTACCTGTTCTCTGATGAAATTTACCGCCTCCTGGAGCACGACCCGGAGCGGCGCCTGCCCACGGCCGCCGACTGCTATGACCGGGCCATCTCCCTGGGCGGCCTTTCCAAGTCATTCGGCCTGCCGGGGCTGAGAATCGGCTGGCTGGCCACCCGGGACAAAGTGGCCATGAGCAAGTTTGCCGTGATGAAAGATTACACCTCCATCTGCAGCAGCGCCCCCAGCGAAATCCTGGCCATCATCGCCCTGCGGAACAAGGAGAAAATAAGCGGGGCTAAACTGGCCCTGGTGCTGGAAAACTTGCGGCTGGCGCGGGACTTTTTCGGCAGCCGGGCCATGTTCCAGTGGCTGGAGCCCCGGGCCGGGTCCACCGCCTTTCCGCGGCTGATGGCAGAGCAGCCGGTGGAGCAGTTCTGCCGGGAACTGGTGGAGCAGAAAAACGTGATGCTGCTCCCCGGGGATGTGTTTGATTTCCCGGGCAACCATTTCCGGGTCGGCCTGGGCCGGAAGAACTTTGCTGAAGGGCTGGCCCTGCTGGAACAGTTTATTGGCGGTTGAGGAAAGAGTATCGTCGATATTTGCATCGCCGTCAAGCCGCTGTAGCGGGGAGTAGACGAAGGGGCCGGGATTCGCCAGTTCCCTCTCCCCTGGTGGGAGAGGGTTAGGGAGAGGGGGATTTTAGAAGTTAGAGGTTAGAGGGCGGAGGTTAGATTAAAAACTTCCATTTGCTATAAATCTGCCTTCTATAGTTGTTGGTGTCGTTTAGCCTCTGCAAACCTTTGCCTGGCCTCTGGCTTCCCTTAGTTCTCCCAAAGTCTGCTTTCCCTCTTTTCCTGCATCCTGTCTCTTGCCTTAATCCCCCCACCCTACCCTTCCCCACGAGGGGGGAGGGAAATACCCCGTTTTCCAACCAGTGCAAGAGCTGTTGTTTTTGCCACTCTTTAATGTAACAGTGTTATTAGTGGGGCCAGATAAGTAGGTTGCACCGATTCGGCCAGGCGCCTGTCGGCTGTAAGCAGCTTTGCCTGCCGGGCTGCGGCCAGGGCCAGGTACAGGCTGTCGTAGACGGTAAGGCCGCATGCGGTGGCGATCTCTACAGCGGAGGGCAGCAGCACCTTGCTCTCTGTTAATTTCACGGGAAGAGCATCAGCCAGGGTGGCGGCGATTAACCTTACCTCATCCATGGTCAGCTCTCCGCGGCGGAATTTCTTCCAAAGGATATTACCCATTTCCGTGACGATCAGATCGGGAGAAAGAAACTCCACCCGGCCTTGCTGCAATTGCTTCAGGTATTGAACCACCCGGTCGCTAAGAGGTTCGGGTATATACCATTTAATCGCGACGCTGGTGTCCACGACGTAGACATTCATCGCTCGCGATCTTCCCTGATTAATGCAGTGCTATCGGAGAATTTCCGGCCGTATCCGGCCAACTGTTCTCTCACCCGGGCAGCGGCCTCCACAGGGTCGATTCTTTCCCTGGTAGCGGCTTCTTCAAGGACAAGCAGCAGCTCCTGTTGCAAGGAGCGCCTGTGCCTGGCCGCTTTGCATTTCAGAATATCCACAATTTCAGGGGGCACGTTTCGCACTAAAATATCGGCCATGAGCGCCACACCTTCCGGACCATGATATCATAATGATATCATGATTGAATATTTTTGGCAACCCTTACCGGTTTGCCAGACCGAGTCGTGGGGGCAAGTGCGCGTTACAGCTCCGCCTGAAAACGCCGGGATAGCGCCCGCAGCATCTGGAAAGATCGCTCCACCGTATCGTCCTCTTCCGGGTTAAGCAGGCAGCAGCGCGCCGGGGCCAGCCAGGCCTGCCTGAGGATCTGCCGCCGGGAGATGCCGCCCTCGCCCAGGTAAGCCCATAATTTTTCCAGTTGCCTGGCCATGGAGTCCACGTTTTCCTGCCGGAACTCTTCCGCCAGGGTGGGGGTGATCCCCCAGGAAATAATGCCGCCCCGGTCCAGGAAGTTTTTAATCTCTTCCCGGTAGCGGGTAAAGATGTGGCCGCGGGCCAGGACGTCAATGGAGAGGATATCCAGCTCCAGGTTCAGCAGGAAAGACCAGTCCGGATTGCCGCACAGGTGCACGCCTTTAGGGCCGGGGAAAGTTTGCAGGAAGGTGCGGTAATCTGCAGCCGCCTTTTCGCCGGTATAGCCGGTAAAGGCCATGAAGATCATCTCCAAACCCGGTTCGTCTACCCAGACGAAGGGCGCGGCATGCACGGCCTGAAGTTCGCGATACTGCGCCTGCAGCTTCTTCGCCACAAAGTCAAAAATGATCTCCCGTACCTCGTCGTAGTAAATCATCGGTTTCTGATCGGCATCCAGAATTTTTAAGCCGAAGCTGACCGGGCCGATGCTCTGCCCGCGGATATATCTGTACCTGGAGAGATCCTGCTCCAGGAAACGGTGGTATACAGCGGAGTAGCGGGGAGAGAGGCTGAAGTAAGATTGATCATCCCAGTGAGCCGTGTACTCTTCCAGATCCATATAGAATTGTTCCAGTGAAAACCGGACCAGCCGCCGCTCGGGATCAAGGGAGATACCCGGGAAATGTTCCGAAAGCTGTACATACATATCTTCATAGAAGCTGAGCCGGGGCAGTTGCGGCCAGAAAGGTATATCCAGGGAGAGGGCCAACTGCAGCGCTTTCTCCAGATCGCGATGCGGCATAATGCCCATGGCAGTGGTCATGCAATTTCCTTCCAGTTTCATTTTTACCTCCCCGTCAAAACGTACTCTCTGCTAGTCGAGACTTTTCCCGGCTTTACGGTTTCCGCTCGATGCAGTAGCGCCGCTGGAAATAGTGGCGGGCGTAAAGGGCCCCCAGGGGGTTGTGGGCCAGGACCCTGTCTTTCACGGCCAGGACGGTTACCGGGGCTTTGGCATAGCGGATAAACAGGGTGTCGTGGCCGACGCAGAGGCCGAGGATGACATTTAAGTCCGTATTCTGCTCGTTGAGCAGCTCCGCCTGGGCCACGGGGTGGCACATGGCCTCAAACTGGCCCGGCTTCAGCTTCTCTTCTTCTGTGAGTCCCAGGAATTCCTTGGGCACGGAACCGGTTTTACAGGCCACGGACACCGTTTCAAAGCCGTTGTCATTAAGGATGCGGTTAAACAGGGCCGCTTCCCGGCGCAGCCCCACACAGAAAGCCAGGCCGATTTTTTTATACCCGGCTTTGCGGGCGAAAACCATGATCTCTTCCACCCTGGTCCAGCGGCAGTAGCCTTCCTGCTCCACCCGGGCCGCATTTTGGGCGATCTGCAAAACCTCCGGTTTAAGATATTCTTCCCTTGCTTTTTCCAGGATGTCGCCGTTTTCCTCCATGGGGCACCCGGCCGGCCAGTTATCTTTAACTCCGCCGCTACAGGCAAATCTGCCACACTCTGCGCAGGATGTCATGGGCAATCGCTCCTTTTCGGGACAGTGCATCTAGATTTATCTAGTGTAATTCGGGTTGAATGTTAATTAATCCTTTTCATGGGCATTCTTTGTGGGGGTGCGCTTTCCGGCGGTGATGAAAACAAGGGTTTTTACCGCGCTTATCGAAAACTGTTATAAAGTAAAGCAAGAGGAGATGCGCCATGAAAAAAGCCGCGATTATGCCCTGCCTGGATATCAAAGACGGGCGGGTGGTTAAAGGGGTGCAGTTTGTGGCCTTGCGGGATGCCGGAGACCCGGTAGAGTGCGCCCGGGCCTACTGTGCCGCCGGGGCCGATGAACTGGCCTTTCTTGATATCACCGCCACCGTGGAGGGACGGAAAACGATGCTGGAGACAGTGCGCCGCGTCGCTGCCGTGGTGACGGTGCCTTTTACCGTGGGCGGAGGGATCGGCAGCCTGGACGACGTTGAAGCCGTTCTGGCGGCGGGGGCGGATCGGGTTTCCATCAGCAGCGCCGCTTTCCGAAACCCCGGCCTGATCGATGCAGCGGTAAAACTTTGCGGCAGTGATAAAATTGTGGCGGCGATAGACGTTGACCGGAACGCGGCTTTACCCTCGGGCTACGAAGTCTATATCGACGGCGGCAGCACGGCCACGGGGCGGGATGCGGTGGAGTGGGCCAGGGAAGCCGCAGATCGCGGCGCGGGAATCATCCTGCCCACCAGCAAGTCCTGCGACGGGGCGAAAACCGGCTACGATCTGCCTTTGATCCGCGGCATCAAGGCGGCCGTGCCTGTGCCGGTAGTGGCTTCCGGCGGCGCCGGCGCACTGAAGCATTTCCTGGAGGCGGTCGAAGCGGGAGCGGACATCCTGCTGGCCGCCTCCGTGTTCCACTTCGGGGAAATCACCATCCCGGAACTGAAAGCATACCTGGAGCAAAATGGGGTCAGGTCTTGACTTTACACTAACAGGTATGTGCCGTCAATACTCTATGACCTGGATTCTTCCCCCTGCCCCTGCCGGGGGTCTTGACTGTAATCGAGCATGTTCCAGAGTTCGGCAAAGAGGTCGTTTTCCATCTTGAACGCAACGCCAGCAAATCCATATAAAATGTAGCCGTCCCGGTGCAGCCTCAAAGTGACCTTGCTGCCGTCTTCTAAGATGATGCGGATGATCCGCCACTCCTCGGTGTTGTCATGGTAATAGCTGTCGCCCAGTACTGCGGTAGAATAAGGCACAGTCAGGTTCAGCGCTTCAATAAAACGGCTGACCAGGTCGTTGTCTTGAAGCGGATAAATTTCAGTCTGCCAGTTGTCGCTGCTGACATAGACGGCGCGGGAAACGCGATCGGCCATTTTTAGCTTGCCGAAAACATCCTCGCCGCTGGATACGGTGATACCGTTTAAACACTCGTAAAAATCACCCCACGAGTCGAACATAATCAGCAAGCGAAAGTCGCTGTCGTAACCCTTGACCGTATAAACCTCGCCTCCGCCAATGGTGGAAGCCAGCTCAAAGGCATAGTCGTCCTGGCTGCTCCATTCGTCGATATTGCCCCTGGTTATGCCAATTTTTTTGTCCATGAGGTTTGTGGCTGCTGCGAAGTCAATCTCTGTTCCGGTTTGGGTATAGATCTTGCCTTTATAAACAACCAGCCCGATCATGTCGGCGGCGAGACCCGGTTCGTCCGGCAGATCCAGGGCCGGTATTTCGACGGCCCTTCCGGAGAGGTTGCCCGGTAGAGGATGGTTTAAATCATCCGGGCTTTCTTGACCCAGACTCAGGTATAATCCAGCTGCTCCTATGACAAGAACCAGCGATGCCGCCACGGCCACCAGGGTTTTACCCCGGCTTCTGAAAATGGCGGGGGCTGCCTCTTTCCTGCGCATTAAACCCTTTATTTTTCCCTTAAACTCAGGGCTTGCCTTTACTTTAGCCATGGCCGAGCGGTAGAGATTTTCAGTCATGGTCAAATTCCTCCTTCAAGATTGTCTTTAATTTATGCCTGGCCCTGTAAAGCAGGGAGCCGGTGGTCGATTCCTTCCGGCCGATAATGGCCGCAATTTCTTTGATCATGTACCCTTCAAAGTAGAACAGTTGCACGATGGCGCGCTCTTGCGGCGGCAGCGTGAATACGGCCTCCATAACCCTGCTCTCACCTGGGGTGGCTGTGGGGATACTTTCTTCCAGGGGGATTGTCTTTCTAAACCAGGCTGTTTTCAAACGGTTCTTGCACAGGTTGACAGCTACCCTGATCAACCATGCTTTTTCGTGATCCTGATTCTTAAAAAGCGGCCGCCTTTGCATTAGCTTGAGATATACCTCTTGTACTACGTCTTCAGCATCGCTGCGATTTTTCAGGTAAGCAAAAGAAACCCTGAGTAGTGTATCCGCATAGCTTTCCACCACCCGGTTGATAAAATCATCGGCCAGTCGCGACTGATCCAAAGACAACACCCCTCTGCTATAAATACAACCTGGCAGGGTGAAATTTTGCATATCCGGAGAAAAATTTTCTTTAATTGTATCATGCATCTGTCTTTTATCAGCCAGGTTCATACTGGTAAAAAAATGTTTTGAATTCGGTAAGAAGACTGCGTTAAAATACAATCAATGCAAGCTGCCACTAAACAGTGACTCGGAAACCAATTATTGAGAGAGCGCATGGGGGCTCGTTCGAAAACGTGGCGGTAAAACGAAATGGCTTTGCCTGCGGCAATTAAGTGAAAGGAAAGAAAGGGTTTCGAGTTTCCGGGAATTTACGCAAACCAGATGGAGGTATCGGGAATGAAAACAATAGTTGTTTACGCCACCAGATACGGCTGTACCGAAAAATGCGCCGGCATGCTGGCGGAAAAGCTTGGCGGGGAGGTGGAGTTGTGCAACCTGAAGCGGGACCGGGTAGACGACCTATCTGCTTATGACCGGGTCGTCATCGGCGGCTCCATTTACATTGGTAAGATACAAAAAGAGGTTACCGCTTTTTGCACGAAGCATTTAAATGAGTTAAAAGAGAAACAGGTTGGGCTGTTTATCTGCTGCATGAGTGAAGAAGCAGCGGAAAAGCAACTGCACAGCTCTTTCCCGCCGGAGCTGCTCGCCCGGGCCTCCGCCAGGGGCTGTTTCGGGGGCGAATTTATCTTTGGCCGGATGAAAGGTCTGGATCGCTTTATAGCCAAAAAAGTTAGCAAAGCGGAGCAAGACGTTTTCCGTATTGATGAGACCAGGATTGCAGAATTTGCCCGGACTCTGAATACAAATAGTGCCCTGGCCTAAACCTTTCCTGCTGCTTCTAAAAACTGACTTTTTAGAAGCGAAAGCCCAGCAGATTCCAGTAATGCAGAAAAGGAATAAACAGGATCAGGGCCAGGGAGACCAGGGAATAGTGAATCCGGCCGGCAAGGGACCAGAAGCCCTTTTGCCAGGCCCGGGCGGCCATCCAGGCAGCACCTGCCGCCAGCGCCGCCGCGATTAGTGGCAGGATCAGCAGCGCCACCACCGCGGGCGGCACCCCGTAAAAAAAAGCATTGGGCCTGGTGGTAATATAGTGATAGTACCCAACCATAAATACCGTATTGAGCAAAGTGGCCGCCGCGGCGATGCGGCGCCCGCGACCCTGGCCGGCTAATCCTTTCCGCCGTTGCCGGTAAGCCCACAGCAAGGGCCAGCCGGCCCAGGCGGAGGTAAACAAGGCCAGAAAGGCAATGGCCGCAGCGCGGTGGTAGGCGGCTTCTTCATACCAGGCCACTCTCTCCATGGCCAGGGGGCCAATAAAAAGATAGGTGACCCGGCCCTGTTCATTCCGGCGGAAAGCGAGGTCCGCCCCGCTGTCTTCGTTCCGGAATAAAAACGGCTCCGCTTCGGTCCAGTGCAGCGGTTTCTGCCCGGCGGCGGAAAATTGCAGGGCCAGCTTTCCCTCTCCAGGATCCGCAGCCCGGCACTGGGCGGTGAGAATCTTGATTTTTTCCAGGCTGTGCCGCGAGTAGCGGACCGGCCGGTAGCAGCCGAGACAGGCGCCGGCCCGGCTGGCATACCCTTCCCCGGCAGTCATGGCTGCTACCTCTTCTTCATTTTCCTCCTCAACGTCATTCTCGTTTTCCTGCCCTTCCCTGTTTTCCTGATCCTCTGTTTCCGGCGTTTCATCTTCTGCCGGCAAAAAAGCGTCGGCAAAGGCTGCGGCTAAGTTGCTGTGGGCTTCGGTGCCGGCGTCGCTGTTAAAGGAAACAAAGAAGCCCAGGTTGCCCTCGGGATAGAGAAAAAGGAGGCTGGCAAACCCGCCCCAGAGGCCGCTGTGATGAATGAAGCGGCGATCGTTGATATACTCTTCAAAAAAACCGTAGCAGACGCCGTCCAGTTGATCGTGGTGAGCAAATTGCTGGCTCTGCATCTTTTGGGCTGTTTGCGCCTTCAGAATGCGGCTGCCGTTTATGGCGCCTTCCTGCAGGTGGGCTATGGCAAACCGGGCCATATCCGCGGCGGTGGCGTTTAAGGAAGCGGCGGGGGCGATGTTATAGAGGTAGTCAAAGTTGCGCGGCTGGTTGATTCCAGCGGAGAAAAAGTAACCGGTGGCCAGGTCCGGGGCCAGGTCCGGGGGGAGCAGAAAACTGCTGCGCTCCATGCCCAGGGGCTCCAGGATATGCTGGTGAACGTAGTCAATAAACGGCTGCCCGGAAATCTTTTCCACTACCAGGCCGGCCAGGGCCAGGCCGTGGTTGGAGTAGCTGATCACCTCTCCCGGCGGCCTGACCCGCGGCGGCATGTTGGCAGCGAGGTATTCTTCCAGGGAGGGAAGCTCGTCTTCAGTTTCAAAGGCCAGGTTGACCGAACGGTCATCAAAGCCGGCGGTATGGGTCAGCAGGTGATGCATGGTCACCGGGGGAGCGAATTTTGTCTCCAGCTGAAATTCGTCCAGGTAAGTATTCACATCTTCCATCAGATCCAGCCGCCCCTGCTCGTAAAGCTGCATCGCCGCGGTGGCGGTAAACAGCTTGGAAATGGAAGCGACCCGGAAGAGGGATTTCTCCGGATCCGCCCTGACCTGGCTCTCCAGGTCGGCATAACCGTAGCCCCTGGTGATGACAATCTCGCCATTTTCAACCAGGGCAAAAACAGCCCCGGGAATTTGCAGCCGCTCCATTTCCCGGGCAAAAAAATCATCCAGAAATGTTTCCAGGTCTGCCGGGTTTATACTTTCTTGCGGTGGCGTCCTGAAGAGCCCCGGAAAATTAAAGTCCGAGGGTTCCAGGGCCAGCGCCGGGGAGCACCGTAACAGCAGGCTGAACCGCAGGATCCATAAAGAAAAACGCGCGCGCAACAACGCTACCGCTCCTTGCCTGGTTTTAGCTGTAAGTTTAGTATGTGGAAAATAAGTGAGGTTAATGCCGGGGCCAGGTTCTGATTTTAGGCACTGTCAACCATCTGGTGGAAATAGAATCAATACCTGGTTGTATCTCTAAAGTCAAGGGCCGGCCCCAGTTTGATGTCGATGGCGGCATGGGTGCCAAAATCGAGTGCCGCGCCTATTTCAATGGGTAGGGGGTAGGAAAAAGTGGGGCCGTCGTAAACGAAGGTGTGATATTCGCCGTTTTCGCCGCAAGCGTCGGCTCCGCCGGCTACAATTTGTTCCACTAGAGCGGTGGTAAGGGTTTGGCCCAGCAGTTTGGGATCGGTTTTACTTTTTTCCACGCACTTGATCATCGCCTTGAAGCCCCGGTCAATCACTTCTTGCGTCAGGGCGAGGCGGCTTTCCCGCCAGAGAGGAAATAGGGGCTGAAGTTCCGCCGCTGCGCTCCGCTCGCTGCACCAGGTCCGGTGATCTTCGATGTCGATATCGCCGAAAGCGGCGGCTGCAGCGCCAAGCTTTTTGGCGTGGCGAAGTCCTTCTTCCATGGCTGCATTATAATCTTCGCCTCTGCAGGAGCAGGCCAGTAGAGGGATGTTCATTGACCGGGAGACTGCTTCCAACAGTTCTCTGCTCACACCATGAAACCACGAGCGATTTTGCTCCTGGTTTACCATTACCAGCAGTCCTATAGGTTTATGCCCTTTGCTGATCATGCGGTAAAGGGCCAGGGCGCTGTCTTTGCCGCAACTGTATGACATGACAAAATTCATTGGCTGCATCATTTCCTTTCTAAATTTGCGGGTGCGGGTTTGAGCTGAATTAGCGACAGATCGGGCCTGTTGAAAATACGAACGGGAATGACCGAATTGCCGAGGCCGCGGCTGACATGCATGGTTGTATTCCCGGAGTGATACAGGCCTGCTGAATATGGCGGAAAGAAAGATAGATCCGGCGAAAAAACTCCGCCCAGAACAGGCAGCCGGATGACCCCTCCGTGGATATGGCCGGCCAGGACTAAATCAGCGCCCCACGACACGTATTCTTGAAAATACTTGGGGTTGTGCGCCAGCAATACTGTGATTTCATCCTCTTGCGGTCGTCCCAGCGCTGACACGATAAAAGAAAGCTGCAGATCCGCTCCCTCCCAGGCGATATTACTGCCGGTGTAATGGTAGAGCGCCGCAGTAAAACCGTAAATGCCGAAAATAACGCCGTCTTTGGTATATTCGACCCGTTCGTTGTCCAGCAGGATCGCCCCGGCAGCCCGGACCTGCTCTGTGAAGGCCCTGTATTTTTCCCGGCCGGTCAACTCCTTGACTATTTGCTCGTGGTTGCCCAGGGAGCAGTAGACCGGGAAGCGGCCGTCCAGCTCCCGGAGCAGGTTAATCAAGGCGCCGGCGCCGTTCTTTCGGGAATCAATCATGTCGCCGGAAACAAAAACCAGGTCCGGTTCCAGGCGTATAATCGCCCCGGCCAACCGCCCGTTGTTTGGCCCAAATTCCTTGCCGTGCAGATCGCTGATATGGACAATTTTGAGCCCGGCATGGTTTTCGGGAAGCCCGGCCACGCCAACATCAAAGCGCGAGATCTGAATGGCTTCGTTGCCAATCAGTAAGAAAAGAAAAATAACTGCAGCAGCAGCAACAATCATGACAAATAGGGTTAATCTTTTTTTCAGCATTGGTGTAAATCCCTTGCCTTTATCATTCCCCTTACGGGTTGTCAGCATTTTCTTGACCGGTGGCGGTGAGCGCCCGGTAGAGGTAAAGCAAGGCGATGCCGTAATAAAAAAGGGAAAATAGCGGTATCTTTATCCGTACCAGGGTCAGCACCGTCTGCATAATCATCGGCAAGGTGAGGGCATAAACGCTCAGCTTATAGAGGTTGCCGAACCCGATTTTGCATCTGGTTGCGCTTTCCAAAATCAGCCCCCCGGTGGCGACGATGAGGGCGCCGAGCAGCTTTCCGCAGAAGTAAACGATAAACCCGATCACGATCATAAAAACGGTTATCAATTTTAACAGGGGCAGCCAGCGGATCAGGTCGCTGCGGGTCAAAGCCGGGCCGGCGGCTAAAGCGCTAAGGTGATAATGCCTTGTTTCAAAGCGGTTTTGCTTGAGATAGAGATCGTGTTTCGTGACCAGGACGCCGCTTTCATAATTATCCATAACGCTCAGGTCTGTTTTCCCCGTGGTGTCGATAACAAAGATATGATCATATGCTTCGGAAACGATATAAGGCATCGGCGCATCTACGGACAGCTCACCGTTGCGCAGCTCAAATTCAGGCATATTTCTTTTAATATCTTCAACCGTTTCATCGATACCCCGGTGGAATTCGACCAGGAAGGGGATCCCGCCAATTCCGGCCAGGATCATGGAAGCGACGAAAAGGTACAGGAAAGCCCGTCCCAGGGAGCGTCGATAGAAGTAGCGGTAGGTTTCAATTTTAAAAATGCTGCCCAAAAATTGCTCGGGAAAACTAAGATTTTCATGCATGGCTCATCGACCCCTATTCATATTCAAATGAGCATACCGGTTTTCTAAATCATAGTACCCTGTCAGCCATGTATTAACCGGCTGATGGACGGGACAGGCCATTCCAGTTTTTAGCACTTTCGAGCCCCTGGTATTTACCTGGATAATTTCGTGCTTTCTTCTCTCAATCCCTTTTACCATCAGCAAAAGGAAGGGGCAGGATTAAACTTTGTTAATGGTGAAGTAGTAAAAGAACTATTTTGCAAAGCCGGCCATAAATATAATCAACGGACAGGTAACATAAAATGGAAAACGCTGAACGCTTCTTAAACGCTTACGCTGTGATCGAACATGAGCTGCAGAAAATGCTCAACTTGAAAGACCACCGCCGTTTTTACGACATGGTGGACATGGCCGCTAAAGTAAACCCCGTCATCAGCCGTTATAAATACGACCTGAGGGAGTATGGAGATTTAAGGAACGCCATCGTCCATGACCGGGCTGACGGTAAAATTATTGCCGTGCCCAATGATGATACGGTTGCGCATATAGAAGCCATTGCCAGCGCCCTGGTGGCGCCCCCGCGGGTGGTACCCCTGTTTCAAAAGAAAGTGCTCACCCTGCAAACAAGTGATCCGATGACGCAGGCGATCCGGCTGTTGAGCAAATATACTTACTCCCAGGCGCCGGTACTGGAGCAGGATACTATTGCCGGATTAATCACCACCAGCCTGATCGTGCGCTGGATGGGGCACAGCCTCGACGAGGGCACCTTTGACCTGGAGAACACGACCGTGGGCGCCATCCTGGACCAATTAAAATGCATGAAATGTTTTGAAATCGTCTCCGCGGCCACTTCCCTATATGAAATACCGGAGCTGTTCCTGAGCTACCAGGAGCATGGCGGCAAGCTGGAAGCTGTTTTAATTACCCGATACGGCAGCAACAGGGAGCCTCTCCTCGGCATCATTACCAACCGCGATCTGCCGGCGGTGCAGCGTCACCTGCTGGGGCGGAAGGCTTAAGACGGATACCGCCCCTTTTACAGTAAGCCGGAATTTTTTTGCCCCGGTGGTGCTCCAGGCAGGCCGGGCAATCGCCATGCCGGCTGCATTTCTTTTTACGGCAGGTGCAGGTAGCGAGACCGTTTTCCAGAACCATAAATTCTGCCCCCTGTTGTATTGATTTTACAATACCAGTCTACCACGGGGCCTTGCATAATGATTAAACATTTTTATGCATACTCTTGATTAATCCGGTTATGCAAGTTGTTACTAAAGAGAACGCGTGAATATTCGCGATCTTCCAAATAGAGGGGGCAAAAGGGTTTTTTCTGAATGCTGTCGAAGTTAGAGCTGCCGGCAAAACCTGGTTTTGCCGGGGCAAAAGGGGACTGGAACATGTTTGAGGCCAGGAAAGGGAGGCTTTACCGGTGAAAAAATACCTCGTATCCATTGAGCGGTATGAAAGGCCTTATGAATCGGTAAAAAAAGCTGTTTTGAGCTGCGGCGGGCTTGAGCGGATGCCTGCCGGGGCCCGTGTCTTCATCAAGCCCAATATTGTGATCTGGACCAAGGCCTGCACTTTTCCCAAGTGGGGCGTGATCACCACTTCGCGGGTGGTCGAGGATATGGTGGTCCTGTTAAAAGAGCACGGTATCGAAGATATTACCATCGGGGAAGGGATGGTCAGGGGGGCCAGGGACAGGGAAACCCCCGCCCATGCGTTTAAAACTTTAGGCTACGAGAACCTGCGCAAGCGCTACGGGGTGAAGTATATAAACATTTTGGAGCGTCCCTTTGAAAAAGTGGATCTGGGCGAAGGCATTTCCCTGAACTTCAACCGGGATATTTTACACAGCGATTTTGTGGTCAACCTGCCGGTGATGAAATCGCACAATCAGACCATGGTCAGCCTGGGCATTAAAAATCTAAAAGGGACTATTGACATCGCTTCGCGCAAGAAATGTCACAGCGCCGATCCGGCCAAAGATCTTCATTTTCACGTGGCCAGGCTGGCCGATAAAATGCCTCCCATGCTGACCTTGATTGACGGAATCTATTCCCTGGAGCGCGGGCCCGGTATTGACGGCAAAATGAGGCGCAGCAACCTGCTCGTGGCTTCCGCCGATTTTCTCTCCGCCGACCTGGTGGGGGCGCGGCTGCTGGGGTATGATCCGGCGCGGGTGGCGCACCTGGCGCTGGCGGCCCAAAACCACAACCGCCCCGTTGATCTTTCCGACGTGGAAGTAACCGGTGAAAACCTGGAAGCCATGTCTTCCTACCATGAATATGATTTTGAGTACAGCAGCAGCGAAAAGGGGGAGATGCCCCTGCCCCTGGCCAGGCAGGGCATTGAAGGGCTGTTTTACCGCAAGTTTGACGATACCATGTGCACTTACTGTTCGGCTTTAAACGGTCTCATTTTAACCGCTATCCGCTCCGCCTGGAAAGGCGAACCCTTTGACCGGGTTGAGGTGCTTACCGGTAAAAAGATGCGGCCGGCTCCCGGCATGAAGGCCACCGTGCTGGTGGGTCAATGCATGTATAAATTGAACCGGGATCATCCCCACATTCAGAAAGCGCTTCCGGTTAAAGGCTGCCCGCCCGAACCGCAAGAGGTGGTCAGCGCCCTTCATGAAGCGGGGATCCCGGTGGACCCGGTGCTATTTGAACAGGCTGAAGCGCTGCCCGGCTTTTTCATGGCCCGCTACGAGGGCAAACCGGAATTTGACGAGTCCTTTTTCCGGGTGGAGTAGACCGGCTCAACTGGCCGAAAATGATAAGAACAAACTTAAGGGGCCGTCCCAACTGGCTTTTGGGATGGCCCCATTTCTGGATTTTCTCTCTCTCCTGTTCCTCCTTTTCCCAAAGGGGAGCAAGGGGGAATTAAGAATGAACAAATTTAATTGACACGGCACCAGTTGTAATTTAATCGGCCAGCATGCCCACGTTGGCGAAGACCCGGTCAAAACGGGAGAGGGCGTCGTCGATCATCTCCGCGGTGTAGGCGGCGCTGGTGTAGAGGCGGCTGCCGGCCAGGGTGACCAGCCCTTCGGCCATGTAGGCGGCGCCCATATGCTCCATCTCCTTTTTACGGGCGGAGGTTTCCCGCAGGATCCGCGGAATCTGCCACGGCTTGCTCCAGTTGATGGCAAAGTGCATCGTCCCCACCGTTTCCAGGTGCACGATGGAGCCCTGGTTAAAGGCGACAAAGGGCAGGTCGTATTTTTTGATTAACTCTTTCAGCCCCTCGGTGAGGCGGTCGCCCATCTGCCCGGCAATCTGCGCGGCGCCGGTGCGCTCCATTTCGCACAAGGTATAGTACCCGGCCACACAGCTTATGGGCGTGGCGGCCATGGTTCCGCCGACCAGGGCTTTTTTATGCTTTCCGCCGCCCGCAATGCCGGCGGAGAGGTATTCCATGTATTCTTTTTTCCCCCCCAGGCCCCCGGCGCCGGGATAGCCGCCGGCAACCACTTTGCCGAACACGGTTAGATCAGGAGAGACGCCGAAATAGCCCTGGGCCCCGGCCAGGCCGATCCGGAAGGCGGTGACGACCTCGTCGAAGATAAGCAGGGCGCCATATTGGCGGCACAGCGCTTCAACCCCCTTGTTGAAATCATAATCCAGGGGCCGGGTGCCGCTTTCAGGGCCCAGCGGTTCGATCAGCACGGCCGCGGTGCCGCCGCGGAGCCGGTTTAACTTGAGCTTCCTCTCCAGGTCGTTCAGATCATTGGGGAAAAATTCCTGCGTATGCTTGAAGATATAGCGGGGCACGCCATGGGCCTGGGTCCATTTGGAGCCGGGGATGCGGATGCCGTAGGCCAACTGGTCGCTCCAGCCGTGATAGGCGCCGCCCATCTTGAGAATATTTTTCTTGCCGGTGGCCAGCCGGGCAATGCGGATCGCCGCCATGGCGCTTTCCGTGCCGGAGCCGAGCATGCGGAACATCTCCACGGAGGGGATCAGCTCTGCAATTTTTTGGGCCAGCCTGTATTCGTATTCGTGAAAAAGGCCGGTGGAGGGGCCGCATTCATTAAGCAGGGCGATCACTTTTTCCCTGACGGCGGGGGGGTTTGAGCCGAGGACAGTGGGTCCGCCGGCCTGGAGAAAGTCGTAATAGCGGTTGCCGTCCAGGTCATAAAGGTAAGCCCCTTCGGCCCTGGTAAAGACCAGGGGAAAGGGGTAGTTAAAGGCCAGGTTGTGCTGCACGCCTCCGGGGATGCGTTTGACGGCCCGGTCAATCATTTCTTTGGATTTGACGCATTTTTTGGCGTAATATTCCTCCTCATAGCGCCGCAGCGCTTCCGGCTTGATGCTGTAAATGGGTTTGCGGATCAACTGATCGAGTTGGGCGATTATCGCGGCGGCATCAGGATATGTTGAGATGGCGTATGGATGGCTCACCGGTGCTCCCTCCCGAATGTGGTAATGGACGCGGAAAAAACGTGATCACAGTAAAATTACCTTAGAACAGCCGTTTTGTCAAATAAAATAATATTTTTTCAATATATTTGACTGTGTTACAATATAGACGATCAGGCACAGCCCGGCTGGCGGTGCCGGTGCCATTTCAGTAGTCAGAAGGAGGCCCCGTTCAATGAGCAAAACCGTAAAGGTGATTACTTACGATGTGGGTACCACGGGCATAAAAACCTGCCTGTTCGAAATTGGCAACACGATTAAGCTCATCGATGCTGAGATGAAAGGCTACGGGCTTTACCTGCTGGAAGGCGGGGGCGCCGAGCAGGATCCGGCGGAATGGTGGACGGCCATGTGCGACACCACGCGCCGGCTTCTTCAGAAAACGGGAGTAGACCCGGGGGAGATCGCCGGCATCTCTTTTTGCTCGCAGATGCAGGGCCTGGTTCTGGTAGACGAAAACGGTGCCCCGGTGCGGCGGGCCATGAGCTACATGGATCAGCGCGCCCGCCGGGAGCTCCAGGAAGGGATGGGGCATGGCCTCCGCATTGCCGGTGTCAATGTGTTTAAATTATGGAAATCCATCAGGGAGACCGGGGCGGTGGCGGCCAGCGCCAAAGATCCGGTCTGGAAATATAAATGGGTGGAAAAGAATGAACCGGATCTATTCCGGCGGGTTTATAAATGGCTTGATGTTAAAGAGTTTTTAATCTGCCGCTGCACCGGCAACTTTGTCATGACCGAAGATTCGGCCTTTGCCGCACTGCTTTATAACATCCGCCCGGGCAAAAGAGGATGGAGCCGCGCTGTCTGCGATATGCTCGGGGTAAACATGGCCCACCTCCCTGAAATTAAAAAATCCACGGACATCGTCGGTAAAATTACCGGGACTGCGGCCGCGGAGCTGGGACTTAACGCGGGCACGCCCGTTTTTGGCGGCGGCGGAGACGCTTCGCTTATCGGGGTGGGCGCCGGGGCGGTAGCCCCCGGTGACACCCATATCTATGCGGGCACTTCGGGCTGGGTTTCCACGGTGGTGGATAAACCTGTTCTCGACGCCGGCGCCATGATTGCCGCCATTGTCGGGGCGCAGCCGGGGCTGTTCAACTATTTTGCCGAGCTGGAGACGGCGGGCAAATGCCTGGAATGGGTCAGGGATCACCTGGCCCTGGATGAAATTGGCGTTTACCTGCAGAAAACGGCGGTCCACGAGGCTAAAGAATCGGTCTATATCAGCATCTATGATTACCTGACCGAGGCGGCGAAACAGGTGCCCGCGGGAAGCGGCGGTGTTATCTTCACGCCGTGGCTGCATGGCAACCGCTGCCCCTTTGAGGATCCCGGCGCACGCGGCATCTTTTTCAATATCAGCCTCGACACCGGAAAGGCTGAATTGATTCGCGCCGTGCTCGAAGGGGTATGCTACCACCTGCGCTGGATGCTGGAAGCGCAGGAGAAAAAAGTGCAAACTTCGCCAATCATTCGCTTCGTCGGCGGCGGGGCGCTCTCGCCGGTGACCTGCCAGATCCTGGCCGATGTGACCGGGCGGCAGATCGAAACCGTGGACAGCCCGCAAAATGTGGGCGCGGTGGGGGCAGCGGTGGCCCTGGCGGTGGGGCTGGGCGCCATCGATGGCTTTGCCGGGGCGAAGCAACTTATCCCGGCAACTAAAACCTACACCCCTGATCCAGGAAACCGGGCCGTTTACGACCGCTACTTTCCGGTATTTAAGAATCTGTACCGGAGCAACCGGAAGAGCTTTTCCTCTCTCAACTACCATCACGGGTAACAGCGGACCGGGGGGCGCGGAGGCGTCGGGCAATCTGTCCACCCGGTCCTTAGATGTGATATATTGTAATCCTGGGGCATAAAGTCGGCCTGATAGCACTAATCAGTGACCTGGAAAGTGTGACAGGCTTCCAACATCTTGAGGAGGGTGGTTGCCATTAAAAGAAAGCATATTCTAGCCCTGGTTGTTGTGGCGGTGGTGATCGCCGGAATAGGTATCGGCATAGCGGTCATTAAATCAAAGGTTGCCGGGCTCGAGCGGCAATTTGCCGGGATTACTGTTTCTGAAGTAGAGCTGGCCGGCATAGCGGACGGGATTTACAGCGGAAGCTGCGCCATGTTTCCTGTTTCTGCCGAAGTGAAGGTAACAGTAAAAGACCACGTCATTACGGCGATCGAACTGGTTAGCCATAACCACGGCCGGGGTGCGGCAGCGGAAGTGATCCCGGACCGGGTGGTAGAAGCACAGACGCTGCAGGTAGACGTGATTTCCGGTGCCACCTACAGCAGCAAGGTTATCCTGAAAGCTATTGAAAATGCGCTGGCCGGCGCAGAATGATGTTGGGGGCGACCCGGGCGAGGATGGAACCAGATGGGAGCGGTTCTTTTGCCTCTTGAAGATTATTCCATTGTGGTATATACTATGGAATAGATCAGGTTTTAGGGAGGCCCGCTTATGGATATTGCCAAGATATTTAAAAATGGACGCAGCCAGGCGGTGCGGTTGCCGAAGGAATATCGCTTTGAAGGTTCTGAAGTCTATATTAAAAAAATTGGGGAAATCGTGCTTCTCATTCCAAAAGAGAAAGCCTGGCTTGCTTTAGAGGCCGGGATTGATTATTTTTCCAAAGATTTTATGCAGCAGCGGGAGCAACCCGGGCCTGAACCGGGGAGTGACTTTGATTGAAATATATGCTCGATACAGACATCTGCATCTATTTAATCAAGAAAAAAGATCCTGCCCTACAGGCCAGGCTGCGGCAGGCCGGTATCGGGCAAGTTTGCCTCTCCACGATCACCCTGGCAGAGCTGTCATACGGGGTGGAAAAAAGCGCCCATAAAGAACAGAACAGGCTGGCTTTAAGCCTGTTCCTGGCTCCACTGGAAATTGCTCCGTTTCCGCCTGCAGCCGCATTAGTATACGGGAAAATTCGTGCCGACCTGGAGAGGGCCGGTCGGGTCATTGGCGCTTACGACATGCTCATTGCCGCGCATGCCCTGGCCCAGGGGTTGACCCTGGTCACGAACAATACCGGGGAATTTGCCCGCATTAAGAATCTTTCCCTGGAAAACTGGGCCACCGGGTGATGCGGGTGTCCGGGGAGGCGGAGATGCTGGCCAGTTTGATGCGGTTAAAAGGTGCCTTCTGCCATCCCGTCCCCCGATCTTCTTTACATACTTTACTCGATGATTACCGCGGTCCCCGAGGCGGTAACCATGAGCATGTTGCCGCCCTGGCCCAGGACCTCGTAATCGATATCCACGCCGACCACCGCGTTGGCGCCAAGGGTAGCGGCCCGGCTTTCCATTTCTTTGAGCGCCGCTTGCCTGGCCTCGATTAACTCGCCCTCGTACGAGCCGGAGCGGCCGCCGAAAAAGTTAGTCAGCCCGGCTGAAAAATCTTTCAAAAAATTAACTCCCGAAACCACTTCACCAAAAACAATGCCCTTGTACTCCACTATTTTCCGGCCTTCCACGCCGGGTGTCGTAGTCACGATCATTTACTATACCTCCAGGCAAGTTATTGGATTCAAGAAAACATTCTACTTTTACAGGGCCGTTCCTGCATTTTGCTCTTTCGACTTGCTGATCAAGGCATCGCCGGGCCGCCGCAGGCCCATTAAAAAGCAGGGCAAACCCCGCCAGGCCAGGAAGCCGGAAAAAAGACCAGCCCGATATGGCTGAATCTGTGTCCAACTATCTTGAACTGAATACCTTAGTTATATATCTTGATCTATCACTCCGGTAAAGGTGGTTTGTTTACTGTGTCTGGAAACCCTCGCTGCGGATTTTTAAGACCCGTCACTTCTGGCTGTTCAACCAGCAAGCCAGGTTGTTTCACTTTCGCCGCATTGCCGGTAAAGAAAACTGATCCCGGGTGTACAAATCTAGTGCAAAATCACAGTTTTGAAGCCGGTTTAGCGGGTTGGACGGCCACCAATGTCAGTATTACTGGCAGTAATCCTTTTGAGGGAACACAGGAGGTCACTCTGGGTCCGAATGTAGCCAGCATCTTTCAAGATATTCCCCTCAGCAGGTGTTGTGACCCCTTATTTTTAAGTTTTAACGTTTTTGCGGTTTTGGAAAATATTAATAACGGCAGCCTGATCGCCGAAATTTTATGGCTAAACAGTGATCGCGAACCAATCGCCACAGGCTTGAGATTGTTCATTCCGGAAGGCCGGATCAGCAACTCCTCCCGGATAACCTACTTTGCCCTCACTGACCGGCCGCCTTCCGGCACGGCCTGGGCCCGGTTGCAATTTAGCAAGGGAGCCGGCGCGCTGCCCGATCCGATCACCCTGGACCAGGTTATCCTGGCCCCGGCCAGAACCCTGAACCTGGTGCAGAACCCGGGGTTTGAGCTGGGCCTTACAAACTGGGGGTCCGTATCTTTTGCCCCCAACTTTTCCGTGCCCTATGAAGGAGCCGCCCAGGTGCAGGCCACAGATAATGGGACCCTGGTTCAGGACATACCCATTCATAATTTGCCGGCTAGTACTCCCTTTATGTTAAGCTTTGCCGCCTCCGGCGGCCTGACCGCCTTGTCGGTGCAGGTGCTGTGGTTAAACCAGGCCGGCAGCCAGATCGGGCCGCCCGGCCTGGACCTTTTTATCCCCGGTGATACTTTTGTGGCCCAAAATAATAATTATTTGACCTACCTTGATTTCACGAAACCGGCTCCCGCCGGAGCAGTTGCCGCCCGGATAGTGTTTACTGATACCATCGAGAAGCTGACCGATATTTTTATTGATCAGGTCATCCTGGCCGGCGCCAAATCGGCAAACCTGCTTCAAAACCCCAGTTTTGAAAACGGCTTGACTGGCTGGTCCCCGGTTAATACTACAGCCGTATTCTCGGACTCGGCCTACGAGGGAAACGCTGTCGCCAGGGTGGGTGTCGACGGCGGCCTGATTTTCCAGGATGTGTTGCTTCCTTACGCAGCCGGTCATTGCTTCCTGTTCAACTTTGGGCTTCGATCCAGCTCCATTGGTGTTGATTTGTCGGGGAATACTCTGGCTTCGGTTCACTGGCTTGACAGCGCCGGCAGGGAGATCGGGACCGGGCTGAGCGTGGTAGTCCCCAGCACCTCCTTGAGAGCGCAGTGGCTGGTTTATACCGGTATCACTGAACCGGCTCCCCCCGGTGCGGTGGCGGCAAGGGTCAAATTTACCCGGTCACCGGCAAGCCCTCAAGTCTTCGTCGAGATCGATAAAGTTGTCCTGGGCCGTTTAAGCTAAACGCGGTGCCTGGAGGCGAGAGTGGAGTGCCAGGGGGGCGGAGTTGCCGGCCCGTGCCGGGAACCCCGCCCCCGGCCCGGGCTAGTCGATGCGCGCCCGGGCGTCCAGGGCCAGGGCTCCGTTCCCGGCGGGGAAGACCCGCACCGGGTTGATGTCCAGCTCCTTGATCTGGGGGAAATCGGCCAGCAGGTGGCTGACGCGCACGATCAGGTCGATAAAGGCATCAACATCTCCCGGCGCCTGCCCCCGCAAACCCTTGAGCAACCTGGACGCTTTTAAGCGCTCCAGCCGCTTGCGGATGCCATGCACATCGGCAGGGCAGAGGGCGTTGGCCACGTCCCGGAACAGCTCAATGTAGATGCCGCCCAGGCCGAAAAAGACCACCGGTCCGAACGAGGAGTCGTACTTGCCGCCCACAAAAAGATCGTAACCGTCCGGTGCCATCTGCTGGAGGCGAACCCCGGCAAAGCGCGCCCCTTTTTTGTAGCGCAGCAGGTTGCCGCGGATGCGATCGAATGCTTCGGCCACCTGGGCGGGCTCCTCCAGCCCCAGGATGACGCCGCCTGCGTCTGATTTATGGATAAAGTATAATATTTTTCGCAAATTCATAGAAGTCCAATAAAAATGACATGGACGTAACCGTTTGGTAGAATTAAGTTAGCACACAAAATACCAACCAAAGGAGGTTACGTACCATGTCA
>Ga0116166_1001075_pt1 | contig 25346 bp, 15 predicted proteins | sample AD_JPNMR2_MetaG_FD_89884 | JGI IMG/M metagenome (GOLD analysis project Ga0116166, IMG submission 89884) | Active sludge microbial communities of municipal wastewater-treating anaerobic digesters from Japan - AD_JPNMR2_MetaG | ecosystem: Engineered > Bioreactor > Anaerobic > Digestate | place...
AAATTAAATTTATCTTTATCAAAACTTGTTGTGTATATTCTTCAATTGTTTTGTAACAGGATAAAAAAGATATACTGCTTTGGTGTTGAGGATGGAAATACTTATGAAAGAATTGATGCTACTGATAAAATTAGGGTATATCTCTCAAAAGAGGATTATAGATTCTTAAAAAAGATTCATGCGGATCTTAATTTTTTCAGCATAGCAGTCCTCTTGAGGAGAATTGTCGCACTCTTTTTAGAAGAGTATGAGAAAATGGGGCTTTTAGGTGTGGAGAAGAAATGTAGTCTTGTGACATTGAGGTTATGGTTGAAAATAACAAAGATAAAGAGGTGGAAAAAGAATAAAGAATTGTCGCACTTTGAAGGCAATACCATGCCCTTCTATAAGGCGATCTATAATAATTGCTATCAAGTAATAGGTTTTGAAACCTATTATTGACCATAATTTTATTTAGAAATGAATAGATCTATTATAACTTTTTCTCAAACAAAGTTAACATGAGGATAAATGTATTTTTTTAATTGCCTAAAAATAAATTAGTGCGCAAACAGAAAGAAAAGCAATTTTATTTTTTAAAAATGTTATTTTTTTTGACAATTTAGATTTTTTAGTATATATTAAGCAAAGATGAGATATATACATATAATTCTTTTATTATTATTGAATTATTTTCTTTATTCAACCAGTATGTTTTATAATATAAATTGGCATTTTGAAAAGGAGAAAAAAGGTATATCACTTTATATTGCTATAGATCCTGATACGCAGGTAAACTATTATAAGGCTCAGACAGTTGTAAAGAATATTTCTTTTGATAAAATTGTGAAAATTCTATCTGACTTTGATAATTATAATAAATTTTTCCCAAAAACAATAATTTTCAAACCTATAAGAGTTATAGGGGAGAGGAGATTTATTGTCTATTCTCTTCTTAACTTTTTTCCTTATAAAAATAGAGAGTATCTGGTTGAGTGTTGTATTCAGGAGGAAATAGTTAATGATAGGAAGATTTTTAAGTTATACTGGTATCCAGATACTACCAATACTGAGTTTAATTTTAATAAAAAGAATCATAGAATAAAAAATGTTTATGGAATGTGGCAAATAGAGGAATTGGAGAATAGTGAAGTTAAAATTACATTTTTTTCTTTTAATGACTGGGAGATAACTGCTCCAAGAAATATTAAAGTAGAATTTGAAAAAGATGGGACTATAAATAATGTCCTTGATTTATTAAATGGGGTAAGGTAGATTTTATCAATTAAAAATGAGATAACCAATCATAATAATTAAATGAAATTATAGTTATTTCATAAATATATTCTGTAAATGTAATATGTGCGACAATTGTCCTATCTGTATAAATTAGGTCTCTTTATTTACCCCTCTTATTGAAAAAATAGATTGTTACATCTAATTAATTATTTTTTTCTTTTGACAAAAAAGATTTTATTAGATATAATATTTTAAATAAAAAGTTTTACTTTTAAGGTGTAATGGCATGGCAAAACTTCCTATTCAGGTAGATGTTATTTTGTTTTATAGAGACAAAGATGGTATAAAATATCTCTTGCTCAAAAGAACAGAAGAGAGAGGGGGATTCTGGCAACCTGTAACAGGTGGAGTAGAAGAAGGGGAAGATATTTTATATGCAGCAAGAAGAGAGGTAATGGAAGAGACTGGTTTTTTAAAAGTAAAAAAAATGTATGATGTTAAGTATAAATTTTCTTTTAAAAATGGGGATAAAGAGATTACAGAGTATGTATTTGCCTTTGAGGTAGATAGTATGAATGTAAATTTTTCAAAAAGAGAACATTCAGAAATTGTTTGGGTTTCTTATGAAGATGCTTTAAAATATTTAAAGTGGGATACAAATAAAGAGGCTTTAAAAAAAATAAATGATTATTTAACAAGAGATATTCAATAAAATGTTTTTTAGAAAAAATTTTATTAAAACATTTACTATTTTTTTTATCTTAATTTTTTCTCTTTGCTGTAAAAATAAAGAACCTTCAATAGATAGACCTAATTTAGATAAAAAAGAAATTAATGTTATAATGGATAATAACTATCCCCCTTATATTTTTCTTGATGAGAATAATAACTTAAAAGGGATTTTAATAGATCAATGGCATCTCTGGGAGAAAAAGACCGGTATAAAAGTAAACATTGTTGCTACAGACTGGATAGAGGCACAGAATCTTATGAAACAGGGAAAATTTGATGTTATTGATACTATTTTTAAAACAGAGGAGAGACTTAAAATATATGATTATTCAAAGCCTTATGCAAAAATAAGAGTTCCGATTTTTTATCATAAAAATATCTCTGGCATAATTGATGCTCCTTCTCTTAAAGGTTTTAATGTTGCTGTAAAGGAAGGGGATGCATGTATTGATGTATTAAAAAGTTATTCTATTACTAATCTTATTGAGTATAAGTCTTATGAAGATATAATAAAGGCAGCAAAAAATAGAGATGTTGTGATATTTGTTGTAGATGAATCACCTGTCTATTATTTTATGTATAAATATGGAATTCAGAATGAGTTTAAGGATAGCCCCCCTTTATATACTGGAGAGTTTCATAGAGCAGTCTTAAAAGGTAATAAAGATCTATTAAATTTAATAGAATATGGTTTTGCTCAAATATCAAAAAAAGAATATAATGAAATAGAGGAAAAGTGGTTTGGGAAAAATAAGGTTGAATTTAATTTAAAATATTTTTTATTGTTTTCTGGCATTTTTTTAGGTAGTATTGTTCTATTTTTTATAATTTTATTTTTAATGATGTTCTGGAATTTCAGTTTAAAAAATATTGTAAATGCAAGAACTTTTGAATTAAGAAATGAGATAGAGAAAAATTTAAAGATACAAAAGGAGTTAGAGGAGAGTAAAAGACTTTATAAATTATTATCAGAAATAACATCCGATGCCGCAAGTCTTCTCACAATTCAGCCAGACGGATCTTTTAAAAGGGAATGGTATACTACTGCTTTAATAGTAGAGTATGGTTATAAGATGGAAGATATTGATTCTTTTGAAAAATGGGCAAAAATTGTTTATAAAGATGACATAGATATATATAAAAACGGCATTAAGAGAGTTCTAAATGGAGAAAAGGTTTCAGTAGATTTAAGAATAGTTAAAAGTGATAATAAAATAAGATGGATTAATAACACGGTTATTCCCATAAAGAATATAGAGAGTGGTAGAGTAGAAAGATTATTGATTTCTATAAAAGACATTACAGATAGAAAAAGGATAGAAGAGGAATTAAGATTGGCAAAGGAAGAGGCAGAAAGACTTGCTAATATTAAGAGCCAATTTTTATCCAATATGAGTCATGAAATACGAAATCCTTTAAACGGTATATTGGGTATGATAAATATGTTAATAAAAACAGATCTTTCTGATACTCAAAAAGAGTATATCGATATGCTTAAAACATCGAGTGAGACGCTATTAAATATAGTTAACGACATTCTTGATCTTGCTAAAATAGAGGCTGGTAAAAGAGTAATAAGAAATGAAGTGATAAAAATAAAAAATCTCTGTCTTGGTCTTGTTAATTCTTTTAAAATAGCAACAGAAAGTAAAAATCTAAAACTCAATTTTATTTATGATAATGACTTACCTAAATATATAATTGGTGATCCTTCCTGTTTGAATCAGATCTTTCTTAATCTATTAAGCAATGCTGTTAAATTCACAGAAAAAGGTGGAATTACTTTTGAAGTAAAAAAGATAAAAGAGGATGAAAAAACAGTCGATATTGTTTTTATTGTTAAGGATACTGGAATTGGTATTCCAAATGATAAATTGAATGATATTTTTGGGAAATTTATTCAACTCGAAACATCCTATAATAAAAAATATAAGGGGACTGGACTTGGACTAACAATAGTTAAGGAGATTATTGATCTTTTGGGAGGAGAAATCATTGTTGAGAGTAAGGAGAAAGAGGGAACTACATTTTTAATAAAATTAAAATTTGAGAAGTATAATTATGAAGTAATAGAGAATAAAAAGGATGAGGCTAAGGCCATCATTAATGAAAAAGAGTATAATATAATAATTGCAGAGGATAATGCGATAAATTATCTATTTCTGGAAGCAATGTTAAAGGATAAAGCTTATAATGTATTTGGGGCAAAGAATGGCAAAGAGGTTCTGGATTTAGTAGAAAAAAATAAGATTGATCTTATATTGATGGATATACAAATGCCAGTCTTAAATGGTATTGATTGCACAAAAATTTTAAGAAATGAGAAAAAATTTAAAAATCCAATAGTGGCACTAACCGGTTATACAATGCCAGAGGATTTAAAGGTGTTTAAAGATGCTGGAGTGGATGACTATATAATTAAGCCAATAGATGAGGATGAAACATTGAAAAAAATTGCAAAATTACTATTGACTTTAAATAAATAATTTAATAATTTTTTTTCTAAAAAATGGAGGAATTTTATGAGCAAAAGAGCACTTGTTACTGGTGGAAGTCGTGGTATTGGTAGAGCGATAAGTATAATGCTTGCAAAAAATGGATTTGAGGTTATTATAAATTATAAGAGCAATAAAGAGTCAGCAATGGAGACAAAACTTGAAGTAGAAAATTTAGGGGCAAAATGTTCTCTATTGCAATTTGATATATCTGATTTTAAGAATGCTTACAAAATAATCGAAGAAGAGATAGCAACAAATGGTAAAATTGATGTTCTTGTATTCAATGCTGGCATTAGAAGGGATTCTCTTTTTCCAGTAATGAAAGAGGAAGATTGGGATAGTGTAATTGATGTTAATTTAAAGAGTTTTTATTATATTACCAAGCCAGTTATAAAATCAATGTTTGAGAATAAGTATGGTAAGATAGTTGTTGTTAGTTCTACTTCTGGTCAGACTGGTATGCCGGGACAGGTTAACTATTGTGCTTCAAAATTTGGACTCATAGGGGCGGCAAAGTCTCTTGCAGTTGAGCTTGCAAGAAGGGGGATTAATGTAAATATTGTTGCACCAGGCTTTATTGATACAGAGATGACAAAGGATTTACAGGATAAATTTGAAGAGATTAAAAAGACTATTCCGATAAGAAGAATAGGGAGTGTAGAAGATGTTGCAAATGCTGTTGAGTTTTTAGTAAGTGATAAAGCAGATTACATAGTTGGCCAGATAATTGCTGTTAATGGTGGATTGTTGACATAAATATTTAAATTGTTTTTCCTTTCTATTCAATTCTTAATATTCATAAAGGGTATGTATGTATAAGAATCTATTTTTAATATTTTTCTTTTTGATAATAGCATCGTGCAATAATTATTATCCATTGGATAAATTAAACGATAGAGTAATTGACTCAAATGGGCAGATCTTTAAAGAGAGTTTAAAGGATGTAAAGGTTCAGGATATTGCTAAATATATAACTGATAAAAATTATTACTATTTTTATGGGCTAATTTATTATAATAACTTTGGTCTTGATAAATGGAGTAGCTATTTTTTTATTCAGGCAATATCAACAGACAATCTTTTTAAAAAAGAGGCTTTTAATTCTTTATTAAAGATTTATATTAAAGAAAAAAATTGGGAGAATTTAAGACTTCTTTTTATAAATTATGGAGATTTTATAGATGAACAATATCTTTATACTGTAAGGTGGTTTATTGATGGCATAAAACCAGAAAATTTTTTAAATTTTCCACAAGATATAGATTTTTTAAACATTATTGAATATATTATTGAAGTAAATGAGGAATATTTTAAGAATAATGAAGAATCTTATTTAAAAAATTATCTATATTCTTTACTATTTAAAAATACAGATAATGAGAATTTTAAAAATTTTATTGCAAAGATTGTTACTATTAAAGAGGATCCTATTTTTAAATTAATATACTCTTTTCTTAGCAATGATAAAAAAGAGTTCAAAGATAATTTAAAATCCTCACTATCTTCTGCCTCTTCTTATGAAGATTTTGATAATATAAGAGAGATGGCTATAAAATTAAATTGTAAAAAATATTTATTTAAAGAGTTAGATGATATTTATAAAAGAAGCATATATGCAGAATATTTTTATGTTATTGATAATTTAAGATATGGAAATAATAATGGTACTCTTCTATGTAAGGAATTTCTTAAAAAAATCAATCAATACAAAAACGATCCTTTTTATAATGAGATGGATTATAATATAAGGCAGATAATTCTTAATAAAGAAGTCTCCTTTAATGAAAAATGGCTTTCTGATGTTATATCTCTTGTAAATGATTATCCGGATAAATATAGTTCTTTATCTTTATTGAATCTTGCTGTAAGGAGTGCTATTTATCAAAAAAAGATTGATATTTTACTGAAAAACATTGATAAGATTGATTTTAATAGACTGGAAGAATACAATAGAACCTCTCTTTTTTATGCTCTTTATCTTATTGATAAAAATAAAGAAAAATGGAAAAATCTACTCGAACAGTATCCTATTTCTTATGGGTATTTAAAGATAAACAATGGAGTTGATCCTGATAAAATATTAAAAGAAAAAAAGAAATTCAATAATGAAGATTTTTCTGAATATGGTAGAATTTTTTCTAAAAAGCTTGATTATTATCTTTTATTTAATAATACGACAATTGTCGCACAAATAAAGGAAAATAAAGAACTTAATGATACGGATCGATATGATATTTATTGTAAATTGCATTCGTACTTTTTAAAAAAAGAGAACTATTATGAGGCTGTCAGGTATGCTATATTAGCAGCCATTTCTCTTTATGGGGAGGATTTAAAAAAGATAGATGTTGAGACATTAAAGAGTATGTTTCCTTTTCATTATAAGGATCTGGTTTTTAAATATTCAAAAGAGAATGATATAGATCCAGCACTCTGTTATGGGGTAATTAGAGAAGAGAGTAGATATAGTGCGACAATTGTCTCAGTTGCAAATGCCATAGGGTTAATGCAGATAATCCCAAAAACAGCAAAATTTATTGCTTCTAAGTTAGGAATGGAATATTATGATTTAACATCACCAGCAGATAATATAAGGATTGGGACTTTTTATTTAAAGTTTTTAAGAGAGCACTATTTTAAAGAGATTGGTTTTATTCTGGCAAGTTATAATGCAGGTCAGGGAAAAACAAAAAGTTGGTATAATAGTTATAAAGATTTTTCAGAGGATATAATTTATGAATTAATACCAGTTGATGAGACAAGAAATTATATAAGAAAAGTTTTAAGAAGTTACTATATTTATTATTATCTTATAAAGATAGAGACAAATAAGTAAAAAAAATACATTTTTGTATTTCTTCAGTTATAAATACATTTTTGTTTTATATGCCTTAAAGAAGTTTTGTATATTTTAATTTTAATTTTAAATAGAATATAATAATTTTGCATTATTTGGGATATATTTTTTAAAAAATATAATAAGTTTTTTGACAACATTAAGATTTTTAAGTATATATTTAAAAATTAAGATGAGTTTTAGTTATTGGCATATTAATTGCTTATTATAGATGTAAAAAATTTTATTTTTTAAAGTGAAGGAGTAACATTATGTCAAATCCAATGGATTTTTTTGGTGAAAATGTATTTAGTGAAAAGGTGATGAAAGAGAGACTTCCAAAAGAGGTCTTTAAATCATTAAAGAAGACTATTGATGAAGGTATTCCACTTGATCCTAAGATTGCCGATGTTGTTGCTAATGCAATGAAGGACTGGGCAATTGAAAAAGGGGCTACTCACTATACTCACTGGTTTCAACCTTTAACAGGTATGACAGCAGAAAAGCATGATTCTTTTATAAATCCAGTAGGCGATGGGACTGTAATATATGAATTTTCTGGTAAACAGCTTATTCAGGGTGAGCCAGATGCCTCCTCTTTTCCTTCTGGCGGCTTAAGGGCAACATTTGAGGCAAGAGGATATACTGCATGGGATTGTACTTCACCAGCCTTTATAAAAGAAGATTCTTCTGGTGGGAAAACTCTTTATATACCTACTGCTTTTTGTTCATATAATGGTGAGGCTCTTGATAAAAAAACCCCTTTATTAAGAGCAAATGTTGCCATTAATAAGCATGCTTTAAGATTATTAAGAGCCCTTGGCAATACCACTTCAAAGAGTGTAAAAGCAACAGTTGGGCCTGAACAGGAATATTTTCTTATAGATAAGACATTTTATGAACAGAGGCTTGATCTTATTTTAACCGGCAGGACTCTTTTTGGAGCAAAACCACCAAAGGGACAGGAACTTGAGGATCAATATTTTGGCTCTATAAAAGATAGAATTTCATCTTTCATGATTGATCTTGATAAAGAGTTATGGAAAATGGGTATTACCTCAAAGACAAAACATAATGAGGTTGCGCCAGCACAATATGAGATGGCACCAATATTTTTTTTTGTAAATATAGCAGCAGATCATAATCAATTGGTTATGGAGACAATGCAGAGAGTTGCTTTAAGACATAATTTAGTATGCCTGCTTCATGAAAAGCCTTTTGCAGGGGTGAACGGATCTGGTAAGCATAATAACTATTCATTAGGAACAGATGATGGTATAAATCTCTTTGATCCAGGTCATACGCCACAGGAAAATCTTGTCTTTCTTGCATCCCTTGCAGCTTTATTAAAAGCAGTTGATACTCATTCTGATATATTAAGAGCAACAGCGGCAAGTGCTGGCAATGATCATAGATTGGGCGCTAATGAGGCACCACCGGCAATTATTTCTATCTTTTTAGGCGATGCTCTTACAAATCTATTAGAACAGATAGCATCTGGCAAAGAGATTAACTATCAGGGCAAGAGCAATTTAAAAATAGGAGTGGATACTTTACCAGAGTTGCCAAAGGATAATACAGATAGAAATAGAACAAGTCCACTTGCCTTTACTGGAAATAAGTTTGAGTTTAGAATGGTAGGTTCCTCATTTTCAATAGCAGGTCCAAATGTTGCTTTAAATACTATTTTAGCAGAGGCAATGGATGAGATCGCAACAAGATTGGAAAAGACAACAGATAAAAAGAGCGAAGTAATCAATATTGTAAGAGAGTATTATACAAAACATAAGAGAATAGTATTTAATGGAAACAACTATTCAGAAGAGTGGGTTAAAGAGGCAGAGAAGAGAGGGCTACCAAATAAAAAGAATACCCCGGATGCTTTAAAGTCTTTTGTTACTGAGAAAGCCTTTAATCTATTCGCAAAGTATAATATTTTTACAAGAGAAGAGTTAAAATCAAGATATGATATCTATCTTGAACAGTATTGTAAAGTTATTAATATTGAAGGCAAGACTGCGGTTAGAATGGTAAAGACTCAATATATTCCAGCAGTTATTAAGTATCAAAATATTCTTTCTGAAAATATTTTAAAATTAAAAGAAATAGGTGTTTCAGTTGAATCTCAGAGTAATTTATTAAAAAATATTGGTTCTTTACTGGATAAGTGTTATAAAAAAGTAGAAGAGATAGAGAAATCATTGGAAAAGGCTCATTCAACTGGTGACATTGAAAAAGAGGCTATTATATTCAGAGATGAGGTATTGACTGGCATTACAGAATTAAGAGAGTATATAGACACTCTTGAAATTCTTATTCCAGATGAATTCTGGCCAGTACCAACTTATGTAGAAATGTTATTTCTTTCTGCAATTTATTAATAAGTTTTAATCTTTAAAAGGCATTCTTCAAAAAAGAATGCCTTTTTTTATTTTAACTTATCTTTCCCATAGATCTTTTTTAATAATATATTTAAAATTTTATTATTTTTTTGAGAAATAGAAAATGGTTTTTGATTAAATTTATTCAAAAAAAAAAAGCGCAATTTTATTTTTAGTCAGTTAAAAAAAATAGAATTATCCTAAGGGTTAATTTTATTTGAGAAATAATTGTAATAGTGTTATTTATTTTTTGGTAGAATTTAAAATAAATTTTTTCAATAATAGGTCTCAAATCCTATTACCTGATAGCAATCGTTGTAGATTGCCTTGTAAAAGGGCGTGGTATTCCCTTCAAACTGGGATAATTCTCTGCTCTTATTCCACTTTTTTATCTTTGTTAGTCTCAAAAATAACTTTAATGTTACTATACTACACTTCATCTCAACCCCGGTAATGCCTAATTTCTCGTATTCTTCAAGGAAGAGTAGGATAATTCTCCTCAGTAAAACACCCATGCTGAAAAAATTAAGATCAGCATGGATCTTTTTTAAAAAACGATAGTCCTGTTTGGAAACATATATATGAATTCTCGCATCTCCATCTATTCTTTCGTATTTATTTCCATCCTCTGGACCAAAACAATATATCTTTTTTACTCTATTAACATAGAGTTGCAAGATATATACAATAAGTCCAGAAATAGAGATGTTAAATTTCCTTGCAATATTTTCCAGCCTTTTCTTCATAGCAGAGTTAACGACTATGTGTAATTCATGCTCAAAATTATAGCTTTTTAAAATTTTACGAATATTATTCATAAAAACCTCCTTAACAAAAGATTATTTTCTATATATTAATCACAAAATTTTTAAGAAAATCCTTTACAATTTTTAGAAAAAAAATTAAAAAATTTTACCTAAAAATAAATTTGCACCAAAAAAAACTACTTTATTTGACAAAAAGATCTTATTCTGTTATAAATTTTTATGCATGTAAAGGGGAATTTTATGAGGAGATTTATCCTATTTTTCTTGGTTTTTCAAATTTTACAAAATAGTGAGTCACTTTTAGCAGTAACAAAACTCAATAAAGAATTTTATAATTTTGAATACTATTTTACTAAAAAAAATAATAAATTTTTTTTAAATATTACTATTAGTCCTAAAAAAGGTTTTAAACTAAATGGCGATGGATATCCCCCTCTTAAAATCGAATTAAAAGATGTAAGAAAAGATAATGACAAAATTGTTGAAAATATTAATTCTAAACTAATTTTTAATCCAAAAACAGTATCCTGTAAGGGTATTAAAGCTGGAGAAAAAAAAGAATTTAAGATTGAGATTAAAAATCTGGAAGAAAAATTTTTAATTGAGGTATATCTTAAAGTTATTCCTTGTGATAATTCGAGTTGCTATATTTCAAATGATAAAATTTTAATAGAATATAATAACAATTTGGATAATTAAATTATACGACAATTGTCGTATTCTAAAAAATAATCTGTGACAATTTTTAAAATATTTGATATAATAAAAATATGATAAGAGATAAAGATTTACCAATAGATTTAATAAAATATTGTTATATAGATAAATATGATAATGAATATTGTCTCTTTTATAAGGGATTGCCACTTATTATTGTAAATTATCAATTCTGGACAGAAGATATACAGGTGAAAGCAGATTATATAGATAATGGAGAAGATGAAAAAGGATATTCTATTTTAATAGATATGCCAATATATGATAAGAATAATAATTTAGTCAAGATTGAGCATATATATTATGGACTTTTTCAAAATTTAGCCGATTTTGAAAAGTGGCTTGAGAATCCATATTTTTTATATTAGGTTATTTTATGAAGCATAAAATCCTTTTTTTGTTTTTGTCTCAATTTTTATTGTATTCTTTTTCAAATGAACTTATGTTATATAAAAAAGGGCTGGAAGCAGAAGAGAGAGGAGATTATAAAAATGCGATTTTATTTTACAAAGAATATCTAAAAGTAAAAAAGGATGATTTTCAAAATGATAGAATTCAGTTAAAGATAGCAAGGCTTACAGAAAATTTAGATGATTCAATAAAAGAGTATAACATATTTTTTGAGAATTATCCTAAATCAAGATTTAGATTTCTTGCAAGATATGAATTGGGATATCTGTATAAAATCAATGCAAAATATACAGATGCAGAAAATCAATTTAACGTATTAATAGAAAAGGCAAAAGGAACACCTTACTGGCAGAAGGCTTTATTAGAAATTTCTGAATTACAGTATGAAAGATTTGATTTTAAGAATGCTACAAAGAATTTATATCTTCTTTTAGAAAATATTGATGATTATGAAGATGTAGGAAGAGCATACTTTCTACTAGGAATTATAATGGTAAAGCAGGGTTTAATTGAGGATGGGGAGCAGTTTTTTTTAATATGTGCGGGTAGTTTCCCCCAATGTAGTAAAGCAGCATCCAGTCTACTCGAATTGGCAAAACTTTATATTAATACTAATAGAGTAGAATATGCCTTAAAATTAAAGGAGATGATCTCTCAGCTATATCCAGATTCTCCAGAAAATTATGAGATTCAGAAATTGACAAAAAATTTAAGAATCGATGAAAAATCAATTGAAAATATAGATATACCTTTAATAGATCTTGAAGATGAACCAAAAATAAAAGACAAAACAATGGCAAGACTTAAAGAGGATCTCTCTCTATCTGTGGAGGAGATCTATAAAAATCAGGATTTTAAGTCAGAAAGAGAATATGGAATATATTTACAACTCGGTTATTATTCTGATCTTAATAATGTTAAGGAGTTCATTGAAAAAAAGAGGTCACTGGGGATATCTGATCTTAAATATATGGAGACAATATCTCCTAAATCAAAAAATAAATTTTATAGAATAGTAATTGGTCCATTTAAAACAAAAGAGGCAGCAAATAAAAGATTAATCGAATTAAAAGAAAAGAATATTGAATCAATCATATTAGAGATAAAAAAGGATTATGAGTAACTTAGATAATAATTCTCTATTTACATTTTCTGAAGACTCAACTCCAATGATGAAACAATACAAAGAGATAAAAGAAAAATATCCAGATTCTTTTCTATTTTTTAGATGCGGAGATTTTTATGAGATGTTTGGAACTGATGCTATTATTGCTTCAAAAATACTGGATATAACTCTAACAAAAAGAAATGATGTCCCTATGTGTGGTGTTCCTTATCATTCTGTTGATGTATATATTGCTAAGATGATGAAGGCAGGTAAAAAGGTTGCTATCTGTGAACAGGTTGAGGACCCAAGATTAGCAAAAGGAATTGTTAAAAGAGAGGTTCAGGAAATTTTAACTCCTGGAATGATTATAGAAGAAAAATTATTAAACAACAAGAGCAATAATTTCTTACTGGCAATAAATAAAAAAGGACTTTTTATTGAAATTGCATTTTTAGATATATCCACTGGTGATTTTGAGGTTCAGGAAATCGAATATACAGAGGATCTCTCGATTTTAAAAGGAGAACTTGTTAGAATTTCTCCAAAAGAGATAATTGTCCCAGAAAATTTATGGATTAATGATAAGAATATAAGGGAGACATTTCTTGAATTTGAGAATATACTTGTAAATAGATATCCAGACTGGGAATTTGAGAATATTAAGAAGAAAGAGGCTCTTTTTGAACATTTTAATATAAAATCTTTTGAGGATCTTGGCATAAAGAAATATAATACAAATCTTACCACACCAGCAGTTCTTTTTGTGTACGCAAAAGAAAATTTAATGAATAATCTTAATCATATAAGGACAATTAACTTTGCTGGTGCTGAAAAAGATTATATGCTTCTTGATGAGACAACAATAAAGAATCTTGAACTAATAAAGAATTTACAGGATGGATCACCCGTAAATACACTCTTAGAGATATTGGATGATACAATTACATCAATGGGCGGAAGACTATTAAAAAAATATATTGTCACGCCATTATTGGATATTGAAAAGATAAAGTATAGACAGAGTATAGTTGAATATTTTATAAAAAATTCAGATTTAATTGCAAAAATAGAAGAGAGTATCAAAAAGATTCTTGATCTTGAAAGACTTATGTCCCGAATAGTAATGAATAAGGCAACTCCAAAAGATTTAATAAGCATAAAAGAATCTTTAAAAGGGGTGATTGAAATTAAAAATTCTATAAAGGGGATTGAAATTCTTGCTAAAATTGAAAATAGTATTGAAAATACAGAAGACATTGTTGATTTAATAGAGAAAGCCATAAAAGATGAACCGGCCACATTAACAAACGAAGGAAATATCGTAAAGGATGGTTATAATAAGAGATTAGATGAATTAAAAGAGATTAGTATAAAAGATAAGGAATATATTTATAATATTGAAAAAAATGAAAGAGAGAAATATAATGTTCCATCTTTAAAGGTTAAATATAATAAGATAATAGGTTACTTTTTTGAGGTTTCAAAGATTCAATCAAAAAATCTACCAGAAACATATATTTTAAAACAGAATCTTGTTAATGTTAACAGATATACAAATAAAGAATTAACAGAATTTGAATCAAAAATTCTTACTGCAAGGGATGAGATAAATAGAATAGAAGAGGAAATTTTTAATGAGGTAAAGGAATATATAAGTAAGCGTGTAAATTCTATTCTTAATATCTCAAAGACAATAGCAGAACTGGATGTTTTAACAGCATTCGCAAGAGTGAGTCTCAAAAATAAATATACTAAACCGATTGTAAACGATTCAACAAAGATAGTAATAAAAGAGGGGAGGCATCCAGTTTTAGAACAGAAACTCGGCATAAATGAGTTTATACCAAATGATATTGAAATTGATACAAATAACAATTATCTTTATATTATTACTGGTCCCAATATGTCCGGGAAATCGACTTTTTTACGACAGGTAGCACTCATAACTTTAATGGCTCAGATTGGCTCATTTGTGCCAGCAAGTCATTGTGAGATAGGAATTGTGGATAGAATATTTACCCGTATAGGGACATCTGATAATCTTGCAAGAGGACAATCAACATTTTTTGTTGAGATGCAGGAGACCGCAAATATTCTAAGAAATGCTACGTCTAAGAGTTTAATAATAATGGATGAAATAGGTAGAGGAACTTCAACTTTTGATGGGCTTGCTCTTGCGTGGGCAATACTTGAATATATTTATAATAAAAAATTTATTGGCTCCAAGACACTTTTTGCCACTCATTACCATGAACTTACAGGATTGAATTATAAAAAAGGTATAAAGAATCTTTCTGTCCTTGTTAGTGAAGAGGGGGAAAATATTACTTTCTTACATAAAATAATAGAAGGTCCTGCTGAGAAGAGTTATGGTATTCATGTTGCTAAGCTTGCAAATATTCCAGAAGAGGTGATTATGTATGCTGAAGCAATTTTAAAAAGACTGGAAGATAAAGAAGAAAAAAAAGAAAAACTTAAAAATTTTATAGAAGGAAAAAGCCTTTTTGATTTTCAGGAGAATTTATATGTTAAAGATAAGTTTGAAAGTGAGATATTAAATAGTATAAAATTTTTAAATCTTGATAACATAACGCCTATTCAGGCTTTAAATATTTTATATGATTTACAAAAAAAGATAAAAAAGAGAGGTTAATTATGGAATTTAATTTAACGACTCCATCTTTATTATTTCCAGCAATTTCACTTTTGCTACTCGGTTTTACAAACAGATTTTCCATTGTGGCTTCATTAATAAGAGAACTCTATTCTCAATTTCAAAAAGATCCAGATCCTAAGATAATAGAACAGATAAAGAATTTAAGATTAAGATTGATAATTATAAGAATAATGCAGGCTCTCGGAGTTTTAAGTATATTGCTATGTGTTTTATGCATGTTTTTACTATTTAAGAATTTTATTGAAATAGCAAAATATATTTTTGGAATCAGCCTAATTTTATTAATGACATCACTTGCTCTATCTATATGGGAGATTCAAATTTCAAACAATGCCTTAAAAGTAATTCTTAAAGATCTTGAAGATAAGTGTAAGAGAAATAAACTCTGTTGATTAGGTTTAATTAGTGTAAAAAATATACTAAAAATTTAGATTTTTTTTGAATTTTAAAATTTAAAAAATAACAAAAAAATTTTAATTTTTAAAAGTAATATCTTTAACTATTGAGTCATCATCAAATTCAATTTTTTCTGTTCCTTCTATCATTTCTGGAATACCTAAATACAATGCTCCTAATACCTTGCCAGTGACCTCGATTATGGGCTTGTAAACAGCAATATACCATCTATTTACAACAAATGCTCTTCCAAAATAGTCTTCGCCTTTTATTACAGATTTATAAACCTGGCTTTCACTTGTTATAAATGTTCCTATTGCCCTCGAATCATCAAAATTTTTAACAGTAGTTGCAACTCTCATTATTGACTCATCAACAACCTGAAAAAATGTAACAGCAGTATTAGTAAGTTTAGAAAGTGTATCCGCCAGTTCATTATTGCCAGTGATTACTAGATTTCCTATTCTTAACTCATTAACAACGACATCCTTAATTTTTATCTTTTTATCAGTAGAAATAAATGAAGGACCAAATTTTTTAAAATAATTGCCTACCTCAATTAACTTTGCCTTTAATATTTCTTCTACATGTTTTTGATTATCTTTTATCTCTTTAGATCTAACATCAAATTGTCCTACGAATTTTTGTAATTCAACAGTTTGAATCACAAAATCATTCATTGCCTCTGATACCTTTTCACTTTCAATAAGGTTATTTTGAGCAATATTTGCTATATGAGAAATTGCATCCAGAATCTCCTTAGAATTATTTTTAACCTGCTGAACTTCTCTTGTAATTGATCTAACGATTCCAGTTATCAATTCATTTGCCATTGAGATTTCTTTTAAAGTATTTAAAGTATTTTTTGAAAATTTAACCCCTTCCTGAATAATTTTATTATTATTATTGATTAACTCCTGAATTCTATTTGCAGCACTGGTTGATTTTTCTGCTAATTTTCTTATTTCTCCAGCGACTATATTAAATCCCTTGCCAGCCTCTCCGGCCCTTGCTGACTCTATGGATGCATTAAGAGAGAGTAGATTAGTTTGTTCAGCTATATCATTTATCATCTCTATAATATTTGTTATCTCCTTAGAACTCTCCTCTATCTTTATCATCTCTTCTTCCAATCTTTCCATTGAGGTCATACCTTCTCTTGCCTTTTTCAAAGCCTGATCTGTATAATTATTTGCCTTTTGTGATTCAATGGAGATTGTTTCAACCATTTTATTAAGATTCTCAACATTTCTCTGTGTCTGTTCTACTGTTGAAGCCTGAAAATTCGCTGATTCTGCTACTGATGTGGATGACTTAAAAAGTTTCTTTAAATTTTTAGTTAAAACAACTATTGCTATAAAAACCTTTGATATTAGTTCTTTTAAAGTTGAAATAGTATTATTAAATGCCATAGAAAGATCAAAAATTTCATCTCTATTCTTTTGAACTATAAAATCAATTGTTAAATCACCAGATGTAAGATACTCACTCTTCTTTTTTAATTTTTCCAATGGAGTTAAAACATTTATTTTTATAACTAATGTTAATAAGAATGAGAGTAAAATTGCTATTAAAAATATTACTAATATAAAAAGTAATGAAATATTCTTTTCTTTTGTTATGTAATCAATCCTGATATCTACTCCAACAACAAATATTCTGCCTTTATTATCAATAACTGGCACAAATACTGATTTATATGTACCCCATCTATCAGTGATCGTTCCTTTTGTATAAACAATATTTCTTGAGTCATATGCCTCATAAACTTCTTGTGGGCACTCTTCATATTCTTTAAAATATGTATCCTCAAGTGCAGAATTTAGATCATTATTAACTTCACCAGAATCAAAAATAAAGTAAAATTTATTATCATCTCTTTTTTCCATTATATAAATATATGTTATACTTGTCTCTTTTTGAATAATTTTAATATCATTCCATAATTTTTTAAATTCTTCATTTTCATAAGAATAGAATATATCATTATCAAGATATTTTGAATGAGTTAAAGTAATTTTTAATAAATTAGCAGCAACAGTAAGGGTATTTTTTATGCTATGCTCAATTATATTAGAATATCTTGCATAAAAAATAAAACCAGATATCAATACAAGAAGAGTTATAGTAATGAAAAAATAGGAGTAAACTTTTGTCTTTATACTTATATATCTACTCTTATTCTTTTTTTCTTTCTCTTTCTTTTTCTCTTTTTTTATCCTATTATTTTTAGCTGATCTCATATTCATAACTTATATTTTCGGAATAACATTATTATAATTTATTAAATTACAAAAAATATTCTAAAATTTCAAATAAAAAATTTAATTTTTATTTAAAATAATTTCTCCTTTAATTAAAAAGAATGCTATAATATTAATAATGAATATAATCTTTATGACGATATTAAAACTAAATTATGAAAAAAAATGTTATTTTTTTTATTTTTACAATGCTTTTTCTCTTATTTTCTACTGATAGTCTATTTTGTATTAAGAATGTAAATATAGATAAGGCAAAACAACTTATAAAAGAGAAAAAATATAAAGAGGCAAAATATATTCTCTCTATAGAATTAGTAAATGATCCTAAAAATGAAGATGAAATAATAAAACTAATAAATAAGATAGAAGCACTTGAAAGAGAAAACTATAAGAATATGGAAAATGCTATAAAATCCATTGAAGAAGGAAATGTCTATATGGCTAAAGAATTTTTTGATAAGATAGATACAACAGGTGATTATACTAAGCGACTGAAAGAGACAATAGAAATTTCTAAAAGGATAAATGACACAATTATCACAAATAATAATTTTATTAATTTTATAAATAAGGGGGAAAGAAGTCTATTAGAATTTGATCTAAACTCTGCTTTTAATAATTATATCAGTGCTCTTAATATATACAGACTCAAAAAAGAGAATATACTTGATAAAAATTTTGAGGAAATTGTTACAAGAATCCATAATATCGAAAAAAGAATTGCTTCTGCTGGTATTGATATTCAATATATAAACTATTCCAGTGATATGAATATTAAAAGATTAACAGATCAATTTACAAAAATGCAGGAAAAGATAAAAGAATGGACCAAGATAGAGGAGGAACTATTAGCTATTGAAAAGGAGTTGCAAAATGTTGATGAAAAGACAAAAGCATACATTGAATTTCAGGCATATTCATCGATCGTAGAAAAATTTATATTTTATATAAGAAGAGGAGTGCAAAAGTATGCAATTGAATTGTATAAAAATATAGTAAAGTATTCTGATGAGACATTATCAAAAAGGATTGAAGAGATAGATTTCGTTTATAAAGAGATTTCAGATATTTATAATACTTTATTAGTAAGTATTGATTACTATATGTTTTATAGAATTATTTCAGAATTTCAAATAGATCTGTATATATCAAGAAGTAGAGATAATATAATAAGATATCTTGATTTTTTAACTTATAAGAATAATTATTTAGCAACCATATATTATTTATATGTAAGATCATCCTATCTAAAAGCAATAGAAAATTTAAAAGATTATGAAAAATATTTACAGGATAGTGATATAGATTTAGCAGAAAAGTCTTTAAATAAAACAAAAGAGATATTTAATGAACTATCAACTAAAAAAAGAGAGTATGATAAAATAATGAACAATCTATATAATTACAATCAGTTGGAAGAATATTCAAAATCATTTGAAAGATATAGAGAGACTTCAAATCAGATAGCCAGTCTAAATAAAAATATTCAAATTGCCTATGAAGCAATAGCAAACATAAAATTTACTACAAATAGATACAGAAATCAGGCTGATTCTATATTTAATGAGGCGGTAAAATCTTTTAATAATAAACAGTATGATTCTGCAATGGAAAAATTTAAAGAATCAAAAGAGTTATACCTTTCAATCCTTACAAAAAATAAGACAAAAGAGATTTATGATAGAGTAGATTTGATAGATAAATATTTAAAAGATATTGATAATATCATCTACTATAGAGATATTCAACAGGCAGATGAATATTATACAAAAGCAAAGATAAACTTTTATAGAGGTGATTATGATAATGCGAAAAATTTTATAGACAAAGCAGATGAACTTTATAAAAAATACAATGAAGATAATACTTTAATACTGGAATTACAGGAAAGAATTAATTCTGCTGTTAAGTTAAAATCAGAAACTATCCTAAGCAGGGATGATCCAGCGTATCCTTATATTATGGAATTATATAATAATGCTTTGAATAACTATAACAATAAAAATTATGATAAGGCAAGAGAAATTGTTACTCAAATACTTGTTGAAAAACCTTATTATGAAGAGGCAAGAAAATTAGAGGCAATGATTTTAAAATCAAAAAATGATAGGGTAGGTTTTATAGAAATCTACAGAAAATATAAAGAACAGGCAATTGAAAAATATAAGGCTGGCGTTTATAATCAGGCTTTACAGGAATTTAGACAGCTACTTATTTTTGAAGAAGATGTTAAGGAGATAAATGGCTATATTCAGGATTGTCTAAAAAAATTAAGATTTGTAAAGACTGAAGAGGTAACAGAAGAAGAGAAGACAATGGCAAGAAATATGGTAAAAAATGCCGAAAAATTTTACGCTGAAAAGGATTTTAATAAGGCTCTTAGAGAAATAAATAATGCAATACAGTTATGGGAAGATGTGCCAGGTGCAAAGGATTTACGATATAAGATTTTACTCATAGTTAAAGGGACAAAAGAGGAGCAGAAACTTTCGAGAGAAAATGAGATTAGATATAAAAAGGCAGAGGAGGCATATAAAAATAAGGATTATGATACAACAATTGCCCTAACAGATCTTATTTTAAAGACTCAGGACTCCCCAGACGCAAGAAAACTCAATGAACTTGCAAGAAGAAGAAAAGAGCAGGAGAGTCAATAATATAGTGACAAATTATAAAATTTTTGGCATAAATAGATAATCCATATTTATGGAATAAAAAATGAGAAAAATTAATTTTATTATTATAAATATTTTTATAACATTTTTTGTATCCAGTTTAGAAACTTTTATCTACTGGGAAAATGAAAAGATATTACAGAAAGGGGATATCTCTAAATTTGATGTGGCTTCTTATGAAAGTATCACAGCCATTCTTTTTACCGATAGTAATAACAGAAAAATCTCATTTATTTACTCAACAGATCAGGGTAATAACTGGAGTAATCCTCTTCTAATAACAAATAACTATTTTACAAGAACAGACACTGGTAATGATTTTAGCCTTAAGTTTGACAGAAATAAGAACTTATATATTGCTTACAGAATAAAAGAAAAAAAGATAGTAATAGAAAGATTAAAACCACCATATACAAGTAAAGAAAATTTTATTGAGATTGAAAGTGATAATATAATTTATCTACCACAACTTTTTATTGATTCAAATAATAATATTAATCTTTTTGTGTCAACAAATATAGATAATGAAATAAGACTTGAACATATAAGAATAACAAATGAAAAAGAGATAAAAAGAAAGTTAATAACCGATAACTTAAGATCCATTATGAATCCAGTAATAAGAGAGATAGGAAGTAATTATTATATTCTTTTTCAGGCAAAAGATACAGAGAAACTCCCTTCTTTAATAAATTACTGGACATTTAACTCTGATGTTATAAAAAAAATAGAAAATGAAGATGAAAAAAAATTTATTCAAAATATTTATTTACTTGATCCAAAGTCAAATATATATAAATTAAAGAATATTACAGAAAAAGAGAAAGATAATCTTTTTAAAATTTTTGAAAAGATAAAATTTATAGAGCCTTTTAATACGTTTTATAGTATATTTCTTGCTTCATCAAATGATAAAGGGGAAAATTGGAGTATAAAAAAAATAATCCCGACCTCTGGTGAGCATAATCAGAGACCAGAATTTATATTTTATAAAAATGATCTTATTATAGCATGGGAAAGAAATGATCAGAATTTTACAAGCCATATCTATTATACAATATTTGATATAACAACTTTAAAAGAAAAGATCCCAGTAACTCTTATATCAGATCCGATTTCAGAAGCCCATTCTCCTTATCTAATAGTGGATAAAGGGATAGTATATCTCTTCTGGTATGATAATAAGAGTGACTCTTTTCAAAATTATTACACAAGCATTGACTATCCAAATATAAAGATCTTAAAACCAAAAACTGGAAGAACTATTTTAAATAGCGTTATCTATCAAAATAATAATATTATGTTATTCTGGCTTCATAATAATTTAAATGAAAATACATTATATTTTATAAAGAAAGATGATTTTGTGGAAAAACCTTCAATATTTGTAAGAAATATTGGTAAAGAAAGGATTACAAATAGTAATAATATCACAATAGAATGGAGTATACCAAAAGATACATCCGGGATTTTAGGTTATAGAATGTTACTCACTCAGGATATCAATGAACCCATACCAGAAAAATATGATTTTTTTATTGATCCAACAATCACATTAACAAATTATAAAAATCTTTCGGATGGAAAATACTTTTTTAAAATAGTTGCATTTGATAATGCTGGAAATAGAAGTGAGGAAAGTATATACTCTTTTGAAATTGACACAACCCCACCTGAACCACCTAAATTCGTTGATATAGAACTTGATGAGAATATGGCTCTCTTATCAAACTCGCCAGTAATAAAATGGGCTTCATCTTCTGATGGGGTTAAAGATAGATATAGATATTACTATAAATTTATCACTGATATTAATGAATACGAAAATATAATAAAAAAAGTAAAGGATAGTGATTTTATTCCTACAAATACTAATTATATAGAATTTAAAGATCTTGATAATGGCTATCTAATAGTTGGGGTTAAAGGGTATGATATTGCCGGAAATATTTCAGATACTAATTGGAATGTATTTAAATTGGATAAATATGTTGTAAAAACATTTATCACAGAGATTGTTACGAAAAAGATAAATGATCTTGTTGCTTTTAATATATTTGGAAGAGGATTTAATATTGATGGGGATATCTCAAAGATAATAATCGACAGTGATAGAATTGAGCCTTATGACTATGTGATGGATTCTAAATATTTTAATGTTATAAACGATAGGGCTATTATTCAGATAAAAGGCATTGAAATAAAAGAGGGTAGTTATTACATTGGTGTTGAACATCCAATAAGAGGGACACACTTCTATTCAGCAAGATATAAATATGAAGAGAAATGGGGCTTTATATTTAAAGAGACAAAACCATTCAGTTTTGAAACAATAAGACTCTGGACAAAAGGTCTAAATCTTACAACAGTAATAATAATCAGTTTAATATCTATATGGGTACTTCTTGTTTCCTTTATATTATTAAGTATTATACAGGTTGGAAATGAAAGAATTTATATAAATAATCTTATAAGAAAATATGAGATCTTTAAAGAAGATTTTAAAAATCTAAAAATAAAACCAGTAAGGGAGGCATTGATGAAAAAAGGGATAGGGTTTACAGTAAAGTATACTCTTTTGATACTTTTTTTAGTAATCTTAATAGTAACATCAACTTCTGTTACATTAAGTTTCATTACACTTAAAAATCAGAGAGCAAATCTTGGTAAGATGATGAAAGACAAGGCAGAGATAGTAATGAAAAACTATCAAGCCTCCATTCAATATGTATATAATTTTACAAAAAGAGACTATGAGGCTTATGATGCTATGGATACATTTCTAACATTAAAGGATGTTGGATTTGTTATATTTAGAAAGAAGAATGAAGCCCCTGTAATAAAAATTGGAAACAATGAAAGCCTTTCTGCTTTTACTGGGACAAAAGATCTTGAGACATTTGAAGAAAAGGAAAAAATAAAATTAATAGAAGACTATCTTTTTACAAAAGATAATGAGAAATTAATTCAACAGATAGAAAAAGAAGAGAATTCGCTTTTAATTATTCCAGAATTCAAGGCAAATGATCTACATATGTCGTATGTATTTATAAAGCCAATAGTCACTTTTAATAAAGAATTTATAGGGGAGATATATATCGGTTTTTCATTTGTATCTATAATAAATACAATAAGAGAGGAGACAATAAATTTAATAAAGATTACAATATATGTTACACTTATTGCAATAATAATAAGTGTAATAGGTGCTATCTTTCTTGCTACAACGACAATACGACCAATTAAGACCATTTCGGAGCATGTTAATAATCTTTCAGAATTGGATGATTATGAAAAATTAGTTGGAACTCCAAATGAAAAGATATTAATAAAGACAAAAGACGAGATAGGTATTTTAGGAGCAGCAATAAATGAAATGACTCATAAACTCATAGAAAAATCAAAGGCAGATAAGCAGATGCTTTTAGGTAAAGAGATTCAGAAAAAATTTATTCCTCTTGAACCTTTTGAATCAGATACATTAGAAATTTATGGTTACTATGAAGGAGCAAAAGGGGTCTCTGGGGACTATTTTGATTATAAAAAACTGGATGATGATCATTATGCCTTTATAATATGTGATGTCTCTGGTAAGGCAGTGCCTGCTGCTTTAATCATGGTGCAAATCTCAACTATATTCCATTCATATTTTGCTAATTTTAACATAACAAAAAATAAACTTGATACAGTAGAAATAGTTACAAGAATTAATGATACTGTTGAAGAGAGAGGATTTCAGGGAAGATTTGCAGCAATTCTTGTAGTTATACTTGAGATTAGCACTGGTAAAGTTATGCTTACAAATGCTGGTTATACTCAATTACTCGTATTTAGAAATAAAAAAAATGAAACAGAATGGATTCAGTTAAATGAGGCTGGGGCTGCTGGCGTATTTCCTTCATATATGTTGCCACAACCATTTAAACAGGAATATTTACATTTAGACCATGGTGATATAATATTTCTTTTTACTGACGGATTTGAAGAGTCAAGAAATGGTAAAGAAATAATAGATGAAAAAGGTGAGAAAAAGTTTGAGGAATTTGGAACAGAGAGAATAAAACAGGTACTTGATAAATCAAAAGGGAAAAAAGCAAAGGATATTATTGCAATGCTTGTTGAAGCAGAGAAAAATTTTAGAGGAGATCTTGAACAATACGATGATTTAACAATCCTGGCAATAAAAAGAAAATAGTTTTTTTATGGGCCATGGCATTGATTTAATCTTTAACTTTTTTGTTAATCCACTAATTCGTATACACTAAGATAAAATCATTTCTTATATAACTAATTTATTTATAATTAAGCCACATCATTTTTTATTAATTTTTATGGGATGCGATTTTATTTTTAGGAAGATAAAAAGATAGAATTATCCTCATGTTAATTTTATTTGAGAAAAAGTTATAATAATTTTATTTATTTTTTAGCTAAAATTTTTAGTAAATTTACCTAATAATAGGTTTCAAAACCTATTACCTGGTAACAGCTATTGTATATTGCTTTGTAAAATGGGGTGAAATTCCCTTTAAGGTGGGACAAATCTCTGCTCTTTCCCCACCTCTTTATCTCTGTTAATTTCAACCATAATCTCAGTGTCACAAGACTGCATTTTTTCTCAAATCCAAGCATCCCAATTCTCTCATATTCTTCAATAAATACCTGA
>Ga0116166_1001076_pt1 | contig 25339 bp, 20 predicted proteins | sample AD_JPNMR2_MetaG_FD_89884 | JGI IMG/M metagenome (GOLD analysis project Ga0116166, IMG submission 89884) | Active sludge microbial communities of municipal wastewater-treating anaerobic digesters from Japan - AD_JPNMR2_MetaG | ecosystem: Engineered > Bioreactor > Anaerobic > Digestate | place...
CGATGTCTATATCTTCTTCTCCCGACGTGATCTCGGTCCTTCTCTCATCACCGTATTTCTTTTTGATTTCGGTGAGTTCGTCTTCGATTATGCCCAGCAGCAGTGTTTCATCAGCCAGTACGCTCCTGTAATACTGTATTTTCTCCATTACTTCGCGGTATTCCTCATCAAGCTTTTCCCTTTCGAGACCGGTCAGCCTGCCCAGCCTCATGTCGACTATTGCCTGGGCCTGCCTTTCGCTGAACTCGAACCTTTCCATAAGTCTTTCCTTTGCGAGGGCTTCGGTCCTGGATCCTCTTATGATATTGATGACCTCGTCCAGGTTGTCGATAGCCTTTTTAAGTCCCTCCAAAATATGGGCCCTTGCTTCCGCTTTTTCAAGGTCGAAACGGGTCCGCCTCGTGATGACGTCTTTCTGATGGTCCAGGTAATGCACGAGGGCCGTCTTCATGTCGATGACCCTTGGCAGGAACTTGCCTTCCGGCGTCGGGATAAGGGCAAGCATGTTGACGCTGAAAGTGGACTGCATTTCGGTGAACTTGTAAAGCTGGTTGAGGACCACGTTGGCATTGGCGTCCCTTTTCAGCGTGATGACGATCCTTACCGCTTCTTCCCTGTCGGATTCGTCGTTTATGTCGGCTATCCCGTCTATCCTTTTTTCCTTGACAAGGTCGGCGATCCTTTCGATGAGCCTCGCCTTATTGACCTGGTACGGGAGATCCTTTACTATTATCCTCTGCCTGTTGTGCTCGTGGGTCTCTATTTCCGCCTTTGCCCTTATGACGAGCCTGCCCCTGCCTGTCCTGAAGTAATCCCTTATGCCCTGCCTGCCGATGATCGTTCCGGCGGTCGGGAAATCAGGGCCTTTTATGATCCTGTTCAGTTCTTCCGTCGTTATCCCGGGATCCTTTATCAGCGCGATTATGCCGTCTATGACCTCGTTCAGGTTGTGGGGCGGTATGTTCGTGGCCATGCCGACTGCAATGCCGGAACTCCCGTTCACCAGCAGGTTCGGGAACCTGGAAGGCAGCACGACGGGTTCCATTTCGTGCTCGTCGAAGTTGGCCTTGAAATCGACGGTATCCTTGTTGATATCCGCCAGCATCTCGGAAGCTATCTTTGAAAGCCTCGCTTCAGTGTACCTCATCGCAGCCGGAGGGTCGCCGTCCCTCGAACCAAAGTTGCCATGCCCGTCCACGAGGGGATATCTCAGCGAGAAATCCTGTGCCATGCGCACCAGGCTGTCGTATACGGCGGCATCGCCGTGGGGATGGTACTTGCCGAGCACATCGCCTACCGTAGTGGCGCATTTCCTGTATGGCTTGTCCGCGGTGAATCCCTGGGTGTACATCGAGTACAGGATCCTTCTGTGGACCGGCTTGAGCCCGTCCCTTACGTCAGGCAGGGCACGGTCGACAATGACACTTACCGCATAATTTATAAAGGATTCTTTCATTTCCGCTTCTATGTCTACCGGTATTATACTCTGCGCATTCTGACCTTCTGTTCCTGCCATTTAAAATACCTCTTTCCGAATATCCTTAAATAAATCATTGCCAAATTTTTTTAAGATACTTTCTATATTGTAATAAACTTTTAAAACTATGTCCACATTTTTGAGGCTGACATACGCTCCAAGACAGGATATATGACCGTATTGCGGACTTTGTCCTGACCGGTTTGCAGGCGGCGCAAATTTCAGTACTCATCCGGAAGCCATGACCGCAGAAGCCAGGCCAATAAGATCAGAGCCTGCGGTACAGGATCAACGTATACGGTAAAAAATGGCACACGGACAAAAAAAGGGGCTGCTCTCCGGAGAGCAGCCGCATAAAACAGGGGTCATAACGTTAACACGCAGGGTCTTAGTGGGCCATACGTGATATCGCTGCTGTTTTGATACAAGAAAAGCAGTACTGCAGGTTAACTCCTTTATTGGTTTATGTAAAAGCAGTTATGCGCAGAGCAGCGCCATACACAAAGCACCATCGATGAACGCTGTGTTTCCGCCGCTCTTGGACTATGCTTTCGGTACCCTTACGATAAACTCGATGTATTCTCCTCTGTCGAACTGGGCAGCCCTTGCATTGACGCCGGATTTTCTCATAAGCTCGATAGCCTGGCGTATGGTGTTTACGAATATCCGGATGTCCTTGATGGTCCTTGTCAGCTTCCTGTCGGAAGGCTTGTCCGTATCCTTGCCCTGGCTGAGGTATTTATCGATCACCCGCTCTATCAGTTCTTCCGTCTTTTTGACATTAAGGCCTTTCTCGCATACGATTTTCAGCACTTTCAGCTGAAGCTGCTCGTCATGGAGTTTCAGCAGGGCCCTGGCATGCCTTTCCGTGAGATTGTTGTCCGCAAGGATCTTTTTCACAAGCGGAGGCAGGCGCAAAAGCCTTATTTTGTTTGCCACGGTGGACTGGCTCTTGCCTATTTTCTGGGCAAGCTCCTCCTGTGTAAGGCCGTGTTCATTGATGAGGTTGCTGTATCCCTCGGCTTCCTCGAGATAATTCAGGTCTTCACGCTGCAGATTTTCAATAAGAGCAAGCACGGCGGAATCGTTATCGTTTATGTCTATAACGATGGCAGGGATCTGTTTCAGCCCGGCCATAACGGCTGCTCTGAGCCTTCGCTCACCGGCGACGAGTTCATATTTATTGCTTGAGATCTTCCTTACATTGATAGGCTGTATTACACCATATTGCTGTATTGATTCGCACAGTTCCTCAAGGGATTCCTTGCTGAACTGTTTGCGGGGCTGGTAGGGATTGGGCCGGATAGAATCGATATCGATGTAGCATATGTTCTTCAGTTCGTTTTCTTTTGTCTGTTTCGGAAATTGAAGCTTGTTCTCCAGCATACAGCACCATCCTTTTCCATCGCATGTCGTACCATATGCCGTTAGGCGGTACAACATCACGCATTTTACATTAATTCCCTGTTTGTTGCGTGAAATATTATTCGCCGCTCCTTTTTTAATTTCCTTTTTTTTATAACAAGAATCGTTCGCCTCTTTTTCCAATTATTTAACAGCGCTCTGCCTATACCAACGGCTCTTTTGACGGCTTTCCGGCTTTTCTCGGATATTTTGTCGGGGTCTGTCGTACTTTTCTTACTATTATTACGCTTCTTTTTATATCGCTTCCCGGCAGAACAAAATTTCTGACTTCCTGTATCTCCCCACCAAGGATATCAAGCGCCTTCTTCGATGCTGCCACCTCATCTTCGCTGCTGCCCTTCATAGCAATGAAGATACCGCCTGTTTTTACCAGGGGCAGGCAGTACTCAAGAAGTACCGGCATCGCAGCGACTGCACGCGCCACTGCTGCATCGAACGCTTCCCTGAACCTGTCGGATCTTCCTGCATCCTCGGCCCTTATATGGACTGCTTCCGTGCCTTTAAGCCCGAGTTCGTCAATGACGGTTTCAAGGAACTTTATGCGTTTTTCAAGGGAGTCCATGAGAACCGCATCAAGCCCTGGAAGCGCGATTTTCAGCGGGATTCCAGGAAAACCGGCGCCGGTTCCCACGTCGACGATCGTTTTTTCTTCCTTTATATATGGCAGTATGCTCAGGGAATCCACAAAGTGTTTCAGGATTATATCTTTGTCGTCCGTTATGGCCGTAAGGTTCATTTTTTCGTTCCATTCCAGCAGCAGCCTTTTATACTCGAAGAAAAGCCTGACCATACTGTCATCAAGCTCCGCTCCATATTCCGCCGCTCCGGATTTAAGAAAATCTGCAAGCATTTGATCCATTGCGCTCACCCGCCTGTCAATAAGTTCGTTCCGAACAGCCTCGATATTTTCCGGCCTGAAATTTACTGGCAATACTCTGCATATGTTATGGTAATGTTGCTGCAATGTCCCGAAACATATACCTTCAATGATATCCTTAATTATACGCAATACCGTCAGGAAGGACAGCCGGTATCATCCTTCACCATCCCGATCAGCCCGGTTCTTTTCCCGGTTTTCGTGCCCGTAATGTGTATTCAGGTATATGAGAAGCACTGATATGTCGGCCGGAGATACTCCCGAGATTCGCGACGCCTGGCCTACCGACTCAGGCCTGAACCTGGAAAGCTTCTGCCTTGCTTCCAGCCTGAGCCCGTAAATCTCATCATAGTTTATATCCCCGGGTATCTTTTTTCTTTCCATCTTTTTATATTGCTCTACCTGCATCAGCTGCCGCTTTATATAGCCGTCGTACTTGACGGATATCTCCACCTCCTCGGCCACAGGGTCGTACTTCTTCATATTGCATGATTTCAGGCTGTCCGGCCTCTGCGGGTCTATTGCCTCCAGCGACCTGTAATCAAGTTCAGGACGCCTGAGGAGCTCTGCCAGGCTGATCCCGGATTTGATCCTGGTACTGCCCATCGAGTCAAGAAAACCGTTGACTTCATCGGACGGCGGCACATATGTGTTTTCCAGCCGTTCGATCTCCGCCTCTATCCTTTGCTTCTTGTCAAGAAATTTCCTGTACCTCTCTTCGGAGATCAGGCCTATCTTATAGCCTTTTTCCGTTAGCCTCATATCGGCGTTATCCTGCCTGAGAAGCAGCCTGTATTCGGCTCTCGAGGTCATTATCCTGTAAGGCTCGGAAGTGCCTTTGGTCACAAGGTCGTCTATCAGTACGCCGATATATGCTTCCGATCTGTCCAGTATCAGAGGAGGTTGCTGTTTGATGAACTGTGCGGCATTTATTCCCGCTATAATACCCTGCGCTGCTGCCTCTTCGTATCCGGAGCTTCCATTGATCTGTCCGGCGGAAAACAGTCCCCTGATGTTCTTGAATTCAAGACTGAGCTTCAACTGCGTGGGATCGATGCAATCATATTCTATTGCATAGGCGCTTCTCATTATATGGACATTTTCCAAACCGGCCATCGTCTTTATCATTTCTGTCTGGACATCTTCCGGAAGGCTGCTGGACATGCCCTGCAGGTACATTTCCTGTGTGTTCAGCCCCATGGGTTCCACGAAAACCTGGTGTCTCTCCTTGTCCGCGAACCTCACCACTTTATCCTCAATGGAAGGGCAGTACCTGGGCCCTATGCCCTCTATCAGCCCTCCGTATAGCGGCGAGCGGTGCAGATTTTTCTTTATGATTTCATGGGTATTATTGTTGGTGTATGTCAGCCAGCACAGTGCCTGGTCCCTTTCGATCGATTCGTCTTCGAAGGAAAACGGTATTATCACGTCATCGCCCGGCTGCGGATCCATTTTGGAAAAGTCGATGGTTTTCCTGTTCAGCCTTGCAGGAGTACCGGTCTTGAACCTCATAAGCCTGATCCCCTTTTCCCTGAGGCTGTCAGACAGCTTATTAGCCGGGAAGAGGCCGTCAGGCCCGCCGCTGTAGCTGACATCGCCGATAAAAATCTTTCCTTTCAGATATGTGCCGGTAGTGAGTATGACCGCCCTGCTGTAATAGACCGCGCCGGTAAGGGTTTTTACGCCTGTAACGGCGGTATTGTCTTCATTCGTAAGGAGTTCTGTGACTTCCGCCTGCTTTATATAGAGGTTCTCCTGGCTTTCCAGGGTGTTTTTCATCGCCATCTGGTATGCCTTACGGTCCACCTGCGCCCTTAATGAGTAAACGGCAGGCCCCTTGGCCCTGTTCAGGACCTTGGACTGTATGAGCGTTTTGTCGGCGCATTTCGCCATTTCGCCGCCAAGCGCATCCAGTTCGCGTACCAGGTGTCCTTTTCCCGTCCCGCCTATGCTCGGGTTGCAAGGCATGTTTGCTATCGCGTCAAGGTTGATCGAGAAAACGATGGTTTTCATGCCCAGCCTGGCACAGGCAAGCGCCGCCTCACATCCCGCGTGCCCGGCTCCTACGACTGCAACATCGAAATATCCTGCAACGTATTCCATACTACCTCCAAAAACCGGGAACTTATCCTTATGTACCCGTAAACTGGTAATTACATCCCGGCATCATGCTGACATGTATTCTTTTTATCATGTTGACATGCATATACCTGCATTCGTTCATTTACCCACACAAAACCGTGAAAAAATCTCGTTTACCACATCTTCGCTGACTGATTCGCCTGTTATCCTGCCGAGAGCTTCCGCTGCGTCCCTTATATCGATGGTAACAAGGTCGAGCGGCATCCCGCCTTTATAGGCAGATTCCGCCGAATCCAGGCCCAGTACGGCATCCTCTATAAGCTGCCTGTGCCGTGCGTTTGTCAGCAATACTTCATTGTTGGCCGATATTTCACCTCCGGCAGCCAGTGACTCGATCCTGTCCGCCAGGTCATCCATTCCGGTCCCGTCGACCATGGAAGCGACTACCACCGGTATGTCCCCATAAGTCCTGATCTGCTCTTTCATATCCTCTACCATCCGGTCGTCCGCCACATCCGTCTTGTTGATCATCACTATCGTTTTTTTGCTCAGCGAAGTTTTCATTATTTCCCTGTCTTCATCGGTTATTCCTGTCTGGGCATCGAGGACTATAATGACCAGTTCGGCCTCTGCAGCGGCAGTCCTGGCTTTTTCTACACCTATCGCCTCAACGGGGTCGTCTGTGCTGCGGATTCCCGCTGTATCAAGGAACCTGACAGGGATACCCTTTATATTCACATATTCCTCTATGATATCCCTTGTTGTCCCGGGGATATCGGTCACGATCGCCCTGCTGCTTCCGACAAGGGCGTTAAGCAGCGACGATTTCCCGGCATTCGGCTTGCCGATGATCGCTGCGGTTATTCCCTCCCGCAGCAGTCTGCCCCTTGTGAACGACTGTGCTGTTTTCCGGAGTTCTTCTCTTACTTCTTTTATTCCATTTCGTACTGCTTCGCCTGTGATCTCCTCGATATCTTCCTCTGGATACTCTATCGCCGCCTCTATGCGGGCAATGAGTTCTATCATCTTTCTGCGGGCGCCCCTGATTTTCTCAGACAGCCTCCCCTGGAGCTGTGCTGCAGCTGCCCGTGATCCTTCGTCCGTTTTTGAGTTTATCAGATCTATAACTGCTTCGGCCTGTGCCAGGTCCATCCTGCCGTTTATGAAAGCCCGTTTTGTGAATTCACCCGGGCATGCCGCCCGTGCCCCGTACCTTAGTACCAGGGAAAGCACCCTGCGCAGTACGACGATACCGCCATGGCAGTTTATCTCTATGGTGTCTTCACCGGTAAACGTTCCTGGCGCGTCCATTTTCACAAGCAGCACTTCGTCAACCATTTGTCCGTCCGCCGGATCTATGATCCTGCCGTGTACAACGGAATGGCTCCTTGTTTCGCTGATTTTCTTCCTGCCTCTGAATATTTTTTCCGCCACGCTGAACGCTTCCGGGCCGCTGATCCTTATAATGCCGATGCCTCCCGTCCCGTACGGAGTCGAGATGGCGGCTATTGTTTCAGCATTTCTTCCCGGCATGGCTCTTGCGCTGTCTGAACGGTCACGCATACCGCATCTTCTTCCTTTTGCTGCTGATCTTTATATCGCATCTATCATATTCGGACCAGGTATATTTATTATAGCGCAAAGTCCGATAATAATATCTCAATGTTATGTCCCATGATTGGGAACATGCTCCCTGGCTGCAGATAAAACTTCCAGACTTTTTCCCCGGATAAATTCAAAAGAGGACAATCCATGTTGTCCTCTGTCCATACAAACAGATCGATATGAAGTCCCATCCGCCAAAAGAGACCAACGCGTTCACCTGTCCGAATGCGCCTGTTTCAGCGTTATGACGACCTTCCTGTTGGGGTCTTCGCCCACACTGTATGTCTCAACGTATTCATTGTTCTGGAGCGTAGAATGTATTATCCTTCTCTCATAAGGATTCATAGGCTCAAGAGAGATATTCCTGCGGTACTTCACGACCTTGTCTGCAAGCCTTCTCGCCAGCCTTGCAAGTGTTTCCTCCCGCTTTTCCCTGTAGTTCTCTATATCTATTGTTACCCTCATGTACTTTTTGCTGCTTTTGTTGACTACGAGGCTCGTAAGATACTGCAGCGCATCCAGGGTTTCGCCGCGCCTCCCTATGATTATACCGCTGTCTTTTCCCGATATTTTGAACAATACGGAGTCTTCGTCTTCATATTTTTCTATGTCGACATCCACGTTCATCTTCTCGAAAACGCTTTCCAGAAAACAGATCCCTTCTTCTGCCGGGTCCGGTTTGAGCCTCACCTGTACTCTCGCCTGCCTGCTCCCTATTCCGAAAAGGCCCTTGGACCCTTCTTCCAGTACCGTGACTTCCACGTCATCCATTTCCGCGCCAAGCTGCTTCAATGCAGCCTCTATCGCGTCATCAACTGTCTTCCCTGCGGTTTCTATCACTTTGCTCATCTATACCAGCAACCTCCTTTATACCGCCATTTTTCATATACATGCCGAAATCAGCGCCGCTTCGTTCATTTCTTCTTTTTGCCGCCTTTTTTGCTGCCGCCCTTTTTCCCGCCGGCTTTATTTGCCTTTCCTTTGTTTTGTCCCGACGGCAGTTGTTTTGCAGAAGCGTCATCACCACTATCTATTTTACCATTATTTCCTTCCTGTGATTCTTCTTTCGAGGCTGTCCGGCTCCCCTTGCCGCCCGCCGAAGCTGCGGCCTCTGCCGGTTTATCCTTTTTCAGTACGAACTTATTGATATAAAGCTGTTGGAAAATCGCGAATACATAACCGGTCATCCAGTACAGCACGACACCGGCAGGAAGCTGGAATGACAGCATCAGTGTCATGACGGGGCCTACATACATCATTGAATTTGCCGAACAGCCGGAAGCACCGCCCTGCTGGTCATTTGTTTTCGGCATCGACAGCCTGCTCGACAGATATGTCGTGGCCGTTGCAACGATAGCAAGTATGAACAGGGGAAGATATATCTTCCATTCGGGGCCGAAAACAACGTGCGGACGGAATGAAGCAACCTCTCCCAGGTGCAGGCCAAGGAAGCTGCGGAAATCTATAAGTTCCGACTTATCCAGGAAGTTGCTTACTTCAGACAGCATATCCTGATGTTCATTGAAAAAGTTCAAGGCCCTTATCTCCCTGTGGCTCCCCCAGCTCCTCAGTATATTTTCCGCTGTAACCGGGAGATTCTCAAGCCCCAGCGATGCATTGACGGCAGCCTGGGCCTTTGCCGCGGCGTTCACTATCGCCTCGATGGCTTCACCGGATTTTCCGAGCATGAATTTCAAAGGCTGCACAATTACCCAATAAAGGGCGAGTATCAGGGGCATCTGGATCAACAGGGGAAGACATCCGCCGGCAGGATTATAGTTATGCTCCTGGTAGAGCTTCATAAGCTCTTGGTTCATTGCTTCCCTGTCATCCTTGTACCTTTTTTGGATGTCGTTAATAAGAGGCTGCAGTTCCTGCATCTTCATCGTTGATTTTTGCTGCTTTACAGTCAGCGGAAGCAGCGCGAGCCTTACTATAAATGTGAATATTATTATGGCAAGACCGTAATTTTCAAAGGTTATATCATAGATGAACTTAAGAAACTTGCCAAGCGGATAAGCCAAAAAATCAAACATAACCCGTTTATTCCCTTCACTGTTTTTGAATATATTCTTCTTACTGTAAGCAGAGAACCTCCGGAATACCGTGAAATACGCCAATGATGTGAATCGTCCCGCGCCTGGTCAGCCTGTCTGCTGTGATTCTTTTATTTAACAGGATCATAGCCGCCCGGATGGAAAGGATGGCATTTCAGTATGCGCCTGACAGCAAGATAACTCCCTTTGAGTACGCCATACCGGCTCAGGGCGTCAATGGCATACTGTGAGCATGTAGGATAAAACCTGCAGCTCCCTTTTGGTTTCAGGGGCGACAGGTATCTCTGGTAAAACCTTATCATTGCTATTAAGAGTTTCTTGATGCATCCCATTTTTCCTTATTATTAAAAGCACAGGCCTTTTTAAAAAGGAATTTCATTTCCTTCAGGATCTCCGCAAAGCGGTATTCCGTCTCCACTTTTCTTGCTGTTATTACTATGTCGAGACCGACAGGGATATACGGCTCCAGAAGCCTGTAACTCTCCCTGATCAGTCTCTTCACCCTGTTTCGTTTTACACTTTTCCCTATTTTTTTGCTTACGCTTACGCCAAGCCTGTTGATCTCCGTACCGTTATTCAGCAAATACAATACCAGGTACTTCCCCGGGTAAAATCTGCCCTTCCTGTATATACGAGCAAATTCATAATTTTTCTTCAGCCGCTCAGTATTTTTCATTTTAAATTACCTGGCACCATACCTCGTTCAATACGTGACATAATCTTCGCAAGACATTTCCCAACTGCAAAGCAATGCGCCGTCACTGGAAATGCCGCCGTTTTTCCGATAAGCGTCACGTCACCTAAGACAGAAAAAGACCACACTAATGCGGTCTTACGCTGAAAGAACTTTGCGTCCTTTTTGTCTGCGTCTTCTCAATACTTTCCTGCCGTTTTTAGTGCTCATTCTTTTTCTGAAGCCGTGCTCCTTGCTTCTTTGTCTTTTCTTAGGCTGAAAAGTCCTTAACACAGTTAACACCCCCGTTCCATGCCACTATTAGGTATATAGTTTCAAAGTAAGTATTTGCTTTTATGCGTTTCTTTAATCAAAAAATAAGCATGTATAGTGTCCTGAAGGACAAATACATCACGCCAATTATATATTAAATACCGGGATCATGTCAAGGAAGTATTCCGATTTCATCGTTTCGGAACCTTTCCATACGTTTTGCTATGATTTTCCTATATAATAATGAAGATAAAAAATGGACCGCTTTTCCGATGTTGATATCTGAAGTGACAGGCTGTGGATAAATGAAGATTTTTTATTCTATTTGTGGATAACTAGACCATTTCTTAATTGAATATTGCCCGAAAGTCTGATATATTATTTTTGCTCAATAATGATGATCACGTGATTTCCATTTTTGAACACTGTCATATAACAATACCTTGGAGGAAACATCATGAACTTGTCGTTATCCGGCATTTGGCCCAGAGTGCTCGATCTTTTGAAAAATGAACTGACTGAGATCAGTTTCAATACGTGGATAAACACAATCGAACCCATATCTTTTAATTCAGACACCATCACTCTTGGAGTCCCTACGGATTTTAACAAGGGAATACTTGAATCAAGATACCTTACGCTTATATCAAATGCCGTCAGACAGGTGGCATTGAAAGAATATACGATAAAAATAACCGTTCCGTCCCAGGAACCCGCGTCCAAAGTAAAGCAGCAGCCTGAAACGAACGTAAACGAAGATATTTATAATTCAGTCCTGAACCCGAAATACACTTTCGATACTTTTGTCATCGGCAACGGGAACAGGCTTGCACATGCAGCTGCTGTCGCAGTCGCAGAAGCTCCGGCCCAGGCATACAACCCGCTGTTCCTTTACGGCGGCGTCGGACTCGGCAAAACGCATCTGATGCATGCCATCGGCCATTACATATTGAGCCAGTATCCTCACATGAAGGTCTTGTATGTTTCTTCCGAGAAATTTACCAATGACCTGATAAACGCAATAAAGGACGATACGAATGAAGAATTCCGAAACAAATACAGGAACATGGATGTTCTCCTCATAGACGACATCCAGTTCATCGGCGGGAAAGAGAGGACCCAGGAAGAATTCTTCCATACTTTCAATGCGCTGTATGAAGCAAATAAGCAAATAATCATATCAAGTGACCGCCCGCCAAAAGAGTTCACCACTTTGGAGGACAGGCTCCGCTCCAGGTTTGAATGGGGCCTCACTGCGGATATCCAGTCACCGGATTTTGAGACGAGGATCGCGATACTGAAGAAAAAAGCTCAGCTGGAAAATATCACGATACCGGACGATGTACTGGCGTTCATAGCAGACAAGGTAGTATCCAATATCCGTGAACTGGAAGGCGCGCTGAACAGGGTAATAGCTTACTCCTCGCTAACAGACACCGAGATTTCCGTCGACCTTTGCGCAGAGGCGCTGAAAGAAATACTTGCCGCTTCAAACAACAAGGTGATCGATACGGGCCACATTATAGAATCAGTATCCAGATACTTTGATATCAGGATGGAAGAGATCCTGTCACAGAAGAGGAACAGGAACATATCCTATCCCAGGCAGATCGCCATGTATCTTTGCAGGGACATAATGGGGCTATCGCTTCCCAAAATAGGAGAAGAATTCGGCGGAAGGGATCATACCACCGTTATACATGCAATCCAGAAAATAGAGGAAGATATACAACTGAATCCTGAAATCAAACGTACCGTGGAAGAGTTGAAAAGAAATATAACCGGAAAATAACCATTATCCCCAGAAATTGTTGATATGGGGATAAGTTGCTGTTGGTAATATGTTGATATCCCGGATCTGATTTTTACATCAACTTTCAGCAACAAATTATCAACATCGAAATCAACAGGCGAAAACCTGATAATTTATGGGCTTGTACCAGTTATTCACCGAATCAACAGCACTTACTATTATTACTGTTTGTTATATTGAAATTAGATAAAGAATACGGAGGTCATCCAGATGAAAATCATTTGCTCAAAAGAAAAACTTCTCGAAGGGATAAACATAGTACAGAAAGCTGTGTCCGCCAAAACACCGCTGCCTATACTTGAAGGGATCCTGGTCGAAGCCGGTGACCAAGTAAAGCTTACCTCCAACGACCTGGAAATAGGGATTGAATGCATTATCGAAGCAGACGTCAGGGAAGAAGGGGCAATAGTCCTAAATGCCAGGATGTTCGGTGAAATCATAAGGAAATTCCCGGATGCTGAAGTATTGATAGAAGTCAGAGAGAACAACAATGTTGTAATAGAATGTGAAAACTCGATGTTTGAAATAAGAGGACTTGATGCGGAAGGTTTTCCTGCGCTTCCGACACTGGAGAAGAAAGACGGAATAAAGATAAGCCAGAGAATGCTGAAAGATATGATAAGGCAAACCATATTTGCAGTAAGTACTGACGAAAACAGGCCAATGCTTACAGGTTCGCTGTTTGAGTATAAGGATGGCAAGTTCACTATCGTTTCGATCGACGGTTACAGGCTCGCAATGAGATGTTTCGAACCGGAGAATGAAAATGAAACGGTAAGTGCCGAAAGAAAGTTTGTCATTCCCGGAAAAACGCTTAATGAGATCGCGAAGATACTGCAGCCGGTAGATGACGATATATACATATATGCAGCTGGGAACCAGATCCTCTTCGACATGGGCAACTGCATCATGACATCAAGGCTTCTTGAAGGTGAATACCTGAATTATATGAGCATTTTCCCGAAAGACCACGAAACAAAGGTAAGAGTGAATACGAAAGATCTGCTTTCGTGTTTTGAACGTGCTTCCCTGGTGATAACCAGCGAAGAGAGAAGATATCCCGTAAGCCTCGATATAACTGAAAAAAAGATAGTTATCACGGCAAATACTGAAGCAGGCAATGTGAGAGAAGAACTTAAAATCGATATGGAAGGCAAACGGCTTGAGATATCTTTCTACCATAAGTTTTTCATTGAAGCATTGAGGGCCATAGATAACGAAACGATAGACATTTACTTCACGACAAGCCTTGGGCCATGTACGATAAAGCCGCTGCAGGGAAATGATTTTGCTTATCTGATATTGCCTATTAGAAGGTAAACTGCAGTGGAATAATAATATGGGTTAAACTGAACGAACGGGAAGAAGGAATTTAGTTGAAGGAAATAAAAATATCGACTGAATATATAGAACTTGAGCAGTTGCTGAAGTTTGCAGGCCTTGTGAATAAAGGTTCGGATGCCAAAATGCTGATCTCTTCCGGGGCGGTACTGGTCAACGGCCAGGCCGAACTGAGGAGGGGGAAGAAGTTAAGACCCGGCGATGTCGTGGAATATGACGGGAATGAATACATGATCACAGAATAATATCCGGAAGGCAAGGAGTTTTTATTGAAGGTAAAAAGCATCTGTTTGAAAAATTACAGGAATTATGACAATGCGGAAGTAGAATTTGCGGATACATTTAACATAATATACGGAAATAACGCACAGGGCAAAACAAATATAATCGAAGCGATTTTCCTGTGTGCATCCGGAAGATCCCACCGCACGCCGAAAGACAATGAACTTCTGAAATACGGGAGAGATTTCTTTGATATAAAGCTCGAATACTCAAGGACCGACAGGGATGAACAGATCCACATCGTATACAGCAATGAAGACAGAAAAAGGATAAGCATCAATGATATTCCACTGAAAAAAATAGGCGGTTTGATGGGACACCTTAACGCGGTGATATTCTCCCCGGAAGATCTTCTTGTGATAAAGCAGGGCCCGGCGGAAAGAAGGCGCTTTATCGACATAACCCTGAGCCAGCTCAGACCTTCATATTTTTTCGATCTTCAGCAATATGCAAAAATCCTTTTGCAGAGAAACAATCTCCTGAAAGCAATTTCATTGAATAATGATCTGGCTGACACGCTTGAAGTCTGGGATCATCACCTGGTCAAAACCGGGGCAAGGATAATGAAAGCGCGGAAGGATTTCATCAAACGGCTTGATACGATTGCGGCCGAAAGGCATGAAAGGCTGACGAACTGTGAGGAAAAACTGAAACTGGAATACGATCCTTCATTTAAAATTGAGGAAGCAGATGAGGAAAAAGAAGTAGAAGATGCGTTCAGGCGAAGCATAAAGAAGAACAGGGAAAAAGAACTGATGAAAGGAACGACTTTGACGGGTCCGCAAAGAGATGATATAGATATAATACTGAACGGGGAAAGCACCAGGATATATGCTTCACAGGGACAGCAGAGAACGTCGGTGCTTTCGATGAAGCTGGCTGAGATTGACATAATGAAGGAAGAAACGGGAGAATATCCTGTTCTTCTCCTGGATGACGTACTGTCAGAGCTTGATGACAGGCGAAAGGAATACTTGCTTGACAGTATCGATGAAATCCAGACTCTTATAACAAGTACCGACAAAAGATTTTTTAGCAGGAACAGTGACGGGTCAGCATTTTTCCATGTAGAAAGTGGGATCATAAGAAGAGAATGAAAAAAGGGAAAGAAGGGCAATCATTTGCGAAGAAATCTTAATTGAGATAAAATGTATTGTATCTGAAGAAAATCAAAGGAGGTTGCCATGTTTTTACATATCGGCGGTGATGTGGTAATACCCATGAAAAACGTAATAGCGATCCTGGATATAGAGACTTCCACGATATCGAAGGATACCAGGGATTTTCTGAAAACTGCCGAGGAAGAAGGATTCGTAACTGCGATAACTGATGATCTTCCAAGATCGTTCATTATAACCGAGGAAGATAAAAAAAGCAGGATTTATCTTTCACCGATTTCATCGGTAACGCTGCAGAAGAGATCAGGATTCATGAGCGATTTCATGAACGACGAGTATAAACTTTGAGATAAAGCAGTTTCAAAGGTTTACGGGAGGAAGAGATGAGCGGGATAAACACTGAAAACCACAATAAATACGATGAAAACCAGATACAGGTGCTTGAAGGCCTCGAAGCTGTCAGAAAAAGACCGGGGATGTATATTGGTTCCACTTCCCTGAGAGGACTTCACCATCTTGTGTATGAAATCGTTGCAAACAGTATAGATGAAGCTCTTGCAGGAAGATGCGACAGTATAGATATCGTTGTAGAGAAGGATAATTCTGTTATAGTTAAGGACAACGGGGGCGGTATACCGGTTGGAATCCATCCGAAAATGGGAATACCGACTGTAGAAGTGGTACATACGGTGCTCCATGCCGGCGGGAAATTTGGCGGAGGTGCTTACACGGTATCCGGAGGACTGCATGGAGTAGGCGCTTCTGTTGTAAATGCGCTTTCGGAATTTCTTGAGGTCCAGGTGGCCAGAGATGGAAAACTATACAGGCAGCGCTATGAAAGAGGAAAGACCGTAACTCCCCTGGAAGTGATAGGGGAAGTGGATTATACCGGTACGCGTACTCATTTTAAACCGGATCCGGAAATATTCGAGGAAACGGAATTTGATTTTGAAGCAATGATAACAAGGTACAGGGAAATGGCATTCCTCAATAAAGGTATTCGCATAACGCTCACGGACAACAGGGGCGAAGAGCCGGTAAAGAAGGAATTCCACTATGAAGGCGGTATAGTTTCCTATGTTGAATATATAAACATGGGAAAGGATGTGCTGCACGATGTGCCGATATATTTCGATGGCGAAAAAGACGGTTCATATTGTGAGATAGCGATGCAGTACAATGACAGGTATGTAGAGAGCATATTCAGTTATGCAAACAATATATGCACGACTGAAGGCGGAACGCACCTGACGGGATTCAAGACAGCGATCACAAAAGTATTTAACGATTATGCAAGAAAATTCAATTATCTTAAAGAAAACGACAAGAACCTGATGGGTGAAGACGTCAGAGAAGGACTTACCGCTATAGTAAGCGTAAAGCTGATAAATCCACAGTTTGAAGGTCAGACGAAAACAAAACTGGGAAACAGTGATATAAGGAACCTGGTAGAAAACGTAGTAACTGAAAAACTGATGACTTATCTTGAAGAAAATCCGTCAGTTGCAAGGGCGATAATAGAGAAATGCATTATGGCGTCGAGGGCAAGGGAAGCTGCGAGGAAAGCCAGGGAACTCACAAGGAGAAAGAACGCTCTCGAAACGACGACGCTTCCCGGAAAGCTGGCTGACTGTACTGAAAGGGATCCGTCACTTTGTGAAATCTATATAGTGGAAGGTGATTCAGCAGGCGGTTCAGCAAAACAGGGAAGGGACAGAAGGTTCCAGGCGATTCTTCCCCTGTGGGGAAAGATGCTGAATGTTGAAAAGTCAAGGCTGGACAAGGTGATCGGAAACGATAAGCTTATGCCGGTAATAACGGCATTAGGCGCTGGGATAGGTGAAGATTTTGACCTGTCGAAACTGAGGTATGACAAAGTAATTATAATGGCGGATGCTGATGTTGACGGATCACATATCAGGACGTTGCTTCTCACGTTCTTTTACAGGTACATGAAACCGCTCGTGGAGAAAGGGCATGTATATATTGCATTGCCGCCGCTTTACAGGGTATATAAAGGAAAAGAGGAATACTACGCTTACAACGAAGTTGAACTTGAAAGGATCCAGAAGGAGAAGAACTGGAAGAAGGAAGAATGTAACGTGCAAAGGTACAAGGGCCTTGGAGAAATGAGTTCGGAGCAGCTGTGGAATACGACGATGAACCCGGAAACAAGGAAAATGAAGAGAGTGACTCTGGAAGACGCAGTGGCGGCAGATAAAATATTCACCATATTGATGGGCGACAAGGTCGAACCAAGGAAAGACTTCATACAGGAAAATGCGAAGTACGTGACGAACCTGGATATATAAAAGAGTTCTGTATGATGAAAAAATAGCATAAAATAAAGCAATGTTTCACGTGAAACATTGCTTTATTTTATGTGAAGCAGTCATGTATAAACTGCTATGATGCAAAGAATAAGTTCCTGTTATATTTTCAACTTGTTTCTTTTGATACGGTTGTTATTATAAAGACCTGATACTGTACCGAGATATAAAGATGAGAGTAAAAAGAATTTAATATACAGGAATTTATTGTGTTGAGTGAGAAAGTCAAATACAGCCGGAGAAAGAGAATTTTGAAAAGCTATGATAAAGTTATATTGTAATAACAGAGTCTCTGCAGCATTTAATCTATTGAAAATATTTTGTCAAATTTATCACTATCAGTGATATTTTTATTGTGATATAATTACATCGACCAACTATTTATATCGGGAGTGAATGTTTTGGCCAAGGTGATTGCTATTGCGAACCAAAAGGGAGGAGTCGGCAAAACCACTACTGCTGTGAATCTTAGCGCTTGCCTTGCATATAAAGGCAAGAAAGTAATGGTTATCGATGTGGACCCACAGGGCAATACTACCAGCGGCCTCGGAATAGACAAGCAAAATATCGCGAGATCCATTTATGAAGTAATAATAAACGATGAAAGCATAGAAGAAGCGCTGATGCCGACGATGGTCGAGAACCTTTTTATCTGTCCTTCAAACATCCAGTTGGTAGGGGCGGAAGTGGAACTGGTATCGGTCATATCCAGGGAAACCAGGCTGAAAATCGCATTGCAGGATGTAAGGGATAATTATGACTTCATTATCATTGATTGTCCTCCGTCACTGGGACTGCTGACATTGAACGCATTGACCGCGGCTGACACGATTTTGGTGCCGATACAGTGCGAATATTATGCACTTGAGGGGCTGAGCCAGCTGATGAACACGGTAAAACTTGTACAGAGGCACCTGAATCCTTCACTTGAGGTGGAAGGCGTAGTATTGACTATGTTCGATGCAAGGACAAATCTCTCGATACAGGTAGTTGAAGATGTCAAGAAGTATTTCAGGAATAAAGTATACAGGACCATTATCCCCAGGAATGTACGCTTAAGTGAAGCCCCTAGTTTTGGACTGCCGATAATATTGTACGACCCAAAATCCAAAGGAGCGGAATGCTATTTGGATCTGGCCCAGGAAGTGATCGACTATTCGGAGGAGGTAAAGGATAAATGAAAAAAGGCCTTGGAAAAGGACTGGGTGCGCTGTTGGGGACAGAGGAAGCCGAAAATGGCGGAATAATGGAAATAAGGATAAGCGATATAGAGCCCAATGTCAACCAGCCCAGAAAGACTTTTGATGATGAAAAACTGGCTGCGCTGGCCGAATCGATAAAGCAGCACGGGGTCGTACAGCCGTTGATCGTTCAGCGGGACGGGGATACATACAGGATAGTGGCAGGGGAAAGAAGGTGGAGAGCGGCGAGACTTGCCGGACTTGATACGGTCCCTGTAATAGTGAGGGATCTTTCTGACCGGCAGGTGATGGAAGTTGCACTCATAGAAAACCTTCAGAGAGAGGATCTGAATCCTATCGAAGAGGCTGAGGCTTACGAAAGGCTTATTTCAGAATTCGGGATGAAACAGGAAGAGGTGGCTTCGGTCGTAGGAAAAAGCAGGCCTGCTATTACGAACTCGATCAGGTTGCTTTCTCTGAACGATGAAATAAAATCCAGGGTCATTTCCGGTGAAATATCCAGCGGTCACGCAAGGGCATTGCTTTCACTGGACGATCAAAAACTCCAGCTGGAAGCTATGCAGGAAATCATCGACAAAAGCCTGAGCGTTAGGGAAACGGAGAAGCTGATAAAGCAGCTGATGACTCCCAAAAAGCAGAAAGAGAAAAAAGCACCCGATGCCGAGTATCAGGCGATCGAGGAACGGTTCAGAGAAATATTCGGCACAAAGGTAAGGATAATGAACAATAAGAAGAACGGGAAAATACTTATTGAGTATTACTCGCTGGAAGAGTTGGACCGGATAATAAACCTGGTAGAAAGAATTTATAAAAACAGTAAAAATTAGCCACGTCACAGAATCGATTTAGAGCCACGTTTTGATGACAGGCAATATGATTTCTCATTTATGGTATTTAAACCGTTAAAACGGAAAACAGAAGCTAATATGGACGATCATGAAAAAAACAGAAAAGGTTTCACGTGAAACATTCAGATGAGATAAAAGAGTTCACAGAAGGGGAAGGATCTATGAGCATATTCGATTTGCCTTATGAATTGATCGTATTTATCGGGTTGAACTTCTTGCTGACATTGATATTGCTTTTTATGAATGCTTCGAACAGGTCGAAATTAAAAAGGCTTAAATCAAAATATGATAAGTTCATGAACGGCTTGAGCGGCGCAAGTATGGAAGATGTACTTGAAGACTGTATCGACAAACTTAATGGAGTCATTGAGAAGAACAGGGAATTGGAGTACCAGATCAATACTATAAAAAGGAACATGCATTACTGCGTACAGAAAGTCGGAGTGGTCAGGTACAATGCATTCGATGATGTAGGCAGCGACCTGTGCTTTTCAATTGCCCTCCTTGACAACAATGATGATGGCGTAGTGATCAGCGGCCTTTATGCAAGAGACAGTTCGACTACTTATGCAAAGCCGATTTCAAGAGGCAAATCAAAATATGTATTGTCGGCCGAAGAGATCAAGGCCATAGATCTGGCCAGGAGATCCCGGGTTACAGATATATATGATGACTGAATTTCTTCTGCCGATCAAGAGATATACAGAAGACTTTTTTGCGCAGTTTATTCAGGAAAGCGGGTGTAGTTATAAAAATCTCGATGCGACAGGAGGTTTATCATGATCAAATCAGGGGTTATTTCTACAGACAGGACAAAGTGTGTAGGCTGCAACAAATGTATACGGGCATGCATTGTACCGCACGCAAACAGGGTAACTGACGAAAGAAAGATAACCGTCGATTATGCCAACTGTATTTTATGCGGTGAATGCCTTAAGGCTTGTAATCATGGGGCGCGCAGCTATGTTGACGACACACGGGAATTTTTCAGCGAGCTGGAAAAGGGAACTGAAGTCGCAGTAATAGTAGCTCCGGCTTTCAGGTTCAATTATCCGGACAAGTTTAAAAATGTCCTTTCCTGGCTCAGGACCAAAGGTGTCAGGTTCATCTACGATGTCAGCTTTGGCGCGGATATCACCACTTACCTGTATATAAAGGCCATAGTTGAAAAGAAACTGAATACTGTGATCGCTCAGCCTTGTCCCGTCATTGTAAACAGTATAGAGCGCTATCATACAGAACTGATAAAATACCTCAGTCCTATAGGTTCGCCAATGTACTGTACTGCCGTTTACCTGAAAAAATATGACGGTTTCAAAGGAAAAATAGCGGCAATATCGCCCTGTATCGGAAAAACCGATGAATTCGGCAGGGATGATACGATCGATTACAATGTTACATTTACGAAACTTATGGAAGCTTACAATGCTGCGGGGTATGATCCTGGTGCAGAGACAGGATTTGACTCTCCTGAAAGCCTTGTCGGATACTGGTATCCGACTCCGGGTGGTCTGAAGGAGTCAGTGGAGCAGATCTTCGGAAGGAAATATCACATAAGAAGGATAGAAGGACCGAAGCTCGCCCAGGAATATCTGAAAGAAATCAGTCAGTCACCCAACGTCATACCTCTGGTCATAGACATATTGAATTGTTCGGAAGGCTGTCTGTCAGGCACCGGTACCGAAGCCGGGATACCGCATGATTTCAAGGATAGGGCTTTGTTTGAGAAGGCTGGCGAAGAGAATGGCAAGGTGCTGTCCAACAGGAAGCGCCAGCTTAAAAAACTGGTTAAGCATTTTGACAAAACTCTAAAAATGGAAGATTTCATCTATACATATACAATGCGGAAGGATGACGCCGTCATAACCGAGCAGGATATTGAATCTGCCTTTGAAGCTCTCCTGAAGTTCAATGAAGAGGAAAGAACTGTGGACTGTGCAGCCTGCGGATACGAATCGTGCCATCAGATGGCTGAAGCAGTATTCCTCGGCTATAACTTCCCGGACAATTGCATTCACTATTCCAAAAAAATGCTGGAAAAATCCCATGATGAGATTTCATTGGAGAAGAGGAAAACGGAGCAGCTTCTGGCCAAAGCCAATGACATGACAGACAAACAGTCTGAGTTCATTTCAAAGCTCCACAGTGAAGTCGAAACCGTGGATCAGATAATAGGTGAACTGGTCCAGGTATATACGAATATCGTCAATGACATCACTAATATCAATGAACAGATGATCGATGTGGAGTCTCTGTCACGTAGCGGAGTAATGAGTATAGACGAATTGAACAGCAGGTTCGATCAATTCTTCAAAATGTCTGAATCTATAAGAAATATTTCAGAACAGACACATATGCTATCGCTGAATGCATCGATCGAAGCTGCAAGAGCTGGTGAATATGGCAAGGGATTCCTGGTGGTGGCCGAAGAAGTGAGGAAGCTTGCCGATGATGCGAAAACCGCTGTGGCCGAAACTCAGGACAGTAATAATGTTATTGAAGAAGACATTCGGAAAATCAATGATCTGCTCAGCAAACTGCAAAGTGTAGTAGTGGTGGTGAATGAAAATATCCAGAATGTGCTTGCTGCGTCTGAGGAAGCCAGTGCATCCATGCATCAGATACAGGACACCATAGAAAAGATCGTCAGTTCCGCAGAAGAAATGTCCTCCGCTGCCGGATCTGAATACTGACCAGGCGGCCTGTGGATAACGAATCATGATTGATGGATTATGCTGATAATTTAACCTCAGTATTTTGGACCGCAGACTGGATCCTGCCTTGGATGACAAGACAGGATCCGGTTTTCTGAACAAGCCACAAAGTGACAAAAGCACGGTGTTGACAAAGCTTCGGGCATATAGTAGAATATACTACGTCGCTTTGTTAAGATACGGAGAGATGGTCGAGCTGGTTTAAGGCACCGGTCTTGAAAACCGGCGTAGTCGTGAGGCTACCGTGAGTTCGAATCTCACTCTCTCCGCCAAAACGACAAAAAGAGGCGAAGGATGAGAGGTTTATAACGCCTCTCATAATCGCCTCATAGATAAGCATAAAAGAATTTTTTCTTACTGCAGACCTGTGGAGAAGTACCCAAGTAGGCTGAAGGGGACGGTTTGCTAAACCGTTAGTAGGGGCAACTCTAGCCCGGGTTCGAATCCCGGCTTCTCCGCCACACAAGCCGCTTTCAGTAATCATACTGAAGGCGGTTTTTGCATTTTGATAATGAATGACGGTACGGTGGCTTAGGAAAATCTTCTTATTGCTTCTGTCTTATACAGCGACTCAGTGTTTTTATTGCAACTTAGATTACTGATCGGAAAACTATAATGGCGTCAATAACCATGTGCTGAATCAATGTAAAGCTCCAGGCCGGAAAAGAAACTGCAGTTCAGTTAAACGATTTGATTTCATATTAGTAAACTTATCCATATTAAGAAAACTTTAAGAACTATACCCTACTAATTGTTGTCCTTATATGATATAATCATTCCGCCAGAGATTGCTGCAACCGTGTTTTTGGATGCATGACCCAGCGGGAGGTTACAGTCCTATGGAGGATAAAATAGCTTACGGCCGTAAACTCAATCTTATCGGGATGATAATCTTCATACTCGCATACCTTATTGACAGGTTTATCCTTAATATACCCGATTTACTTTATATCATAATATTGCTGATCGTGATGTTTCTTATGTTCGGAGGACTCCTGATCAGGAAAAGAGCAAGAGATAACGAGAAATAAAACATATATGAATATAAAATTTAAAGTTCAGACGTTGAAGTATTGGTTTAAGTATCGGTTGAAGTGAAAAATCTCCGGAGTCATACAAATATATATCAGATATTGTGACAGATAAGCCCAGACATCAGACATTTATTGGCCATCAGGCGGCTGATCATTAACAGGTAGCAAGGAGATGACCACCATGGCGGAAAACATTAAGAATGGAAAATCTGATTCCCATGTACCGGAGCAGATACCGGGCAGGACGTGCGAAGCTGCAAATGAAGTGCAGGCGGATGAACGACCTGTTTATGCGAAAGAAGACAAACTGTTCCTTGCAGGGGCGCTACTGCTGGGGATATTGTTCACCTGGCTGTTTTACGGCAAAAACCCGGGCGTTTCGGTCCCGCTGTTCGTGATAGCTTTCTATGCACTGTTTTTTGCCTATGTACGCCCTGCACAGGACAAAAAGGCTATGTTCGGATGGTTCTTATGTATTCCCGTTTTGCTGATTTCGATGACATTTGTCCTGTTCAGGGATTTAACGCTGATGGTTCTCAATATACTTGCACTGCCCTGTCTCATTATACTGCAGACTGTCCTGATTACGGGGACAAACAATTACAGGTGGTACAGCCCGGGCATAATAGCCGATCTGCTTTTCGGCTTTTTCGCAAGAGGTATCGTACATGCGGCAAAACCTTTCTCAATGTTTGCATCGATGGTACGCAGCAAAACCGGTGGAGAGAAAAAATCCACAGTGCTGCGGATCATTACGGGCCTCGTGATCGCTCTTCCCATACTGTTGATACTGTTACTGATTCTTTCCTCAGCCGACATGGTATTCGGAAAACTTGTGGAAAAACTGCCTGACCTTTTGAACAGTTTGAATTTAGGAGAAGTATTTATTAAGACCTTCCTGATGCTCATCATTTTTATATGCTCTTTCAGTTATATTTGGAGCCTGAAACACAAGGAAAAATTCCTCGATATCGATAACGGGCTCTTATCAGCCAAATCTGCAGATGAAAAAAGGCGCTGGGATCCGGTGGTCCTGGTTACGGTAACAGCTTGCATCGATCTTCTTTATATCTTTTTCGTCATCATACAGTTTGCATACCTGTTCGGCAGATCCGGACTTCCTGAAGGCTTAACATATTCAGAATATGCGCGAAACGGTTTTTCAGAATTGATTCTGGTGTCACTGCTTAATATGGGATGGCTGGCGCTGACACTCACGTATACAAAAAAGGGAACGTGCGGCCTTGATACTTCGTTCAGGATATTGAACACGATTACGGTCTGCTGTACGTACGTGATGCTCCTGTCGGCGTATTACAGGATGCTGATGTATGAAGAGGCGTATGGTTTTACGTTCCTCCGTGTGATGACCCAGGCGTTCATGATCTTTCTGTTCGTACTTTTCAGTACAACGCTGGTCAGGGTATGGAATGACCGCATCCCGCTCCTTAAACCCTATATCGCTGCCGCTGTGATCGCTTTTACTGTCATCAACTATATAAACGTAGACGCAATGGTGGCAAAGAAAAATGTCGACCGGTATTTTGAAACAGGAAAAATAGATATATACTATTTCAATTCTCTATCAAATGATGCAGTTGCAGAGCTCGTGAGACTTGTCGATGCCGATGATCCCGAAGTTGCACAAAAAGCTGCCGAAATACTGGCAGACAGGAAAGAACGTATTTATGAACGTACTGACTGGCAATCATTCAATTTGGCGGATCTTCGTGCAAAACGGGCTATTAACGGGAAATGAGGACACTATGCCATACTCCGGTACAGGCAGATCACAGAAACATCCTGTCCAGTCCAGGGAGCTTGCATAAGTACCCTGGCCCAACTTGACTCTAACTTATACAAGTATATCTGTTCAACTTTGACAGCTTATAGCAGGATAATTAACTCAGCCTTGACAGTTTGTTCAGTATCGTGAACAATACTATGGCGATATTTGATATGCTTGAGACAAATATCTGAGGCTTGTATTTGTTTTTATCAAAACCGGCGCTGTTTTTCTGAGCCTTTTTGATTATAAAAAGGATCTGCATCAATATAGCCAGCGCAGCTACGCATTTCAGCAGGATAGTCTCAAGGTAGAATGCACAGTAGATTATGAAAACGATTACGATCATGTGAACGATAATGTTCAGGCCGTTGCCGAATTTGCGCACGTCGATATCGATCA
>Ga0116166_1001102_pt1 | contig 25000 bp, 21 predicted proteins | sample AD_JPNMR2_MetaG_FD_89884 | JGI IMG/M metagenome (GOLD analysis project Ga0116166, IMG submission 89884) | Active sludge microbial communities of municipal wastewater-treating anaerobic digesters from Japan - AD_JPNMR2_MetaG | ecosystem: Engineered > Bioreactor > Anaerobic > Digestate | place...
GACGTGAGAAAGGGCGTCTTCGGGACTTCGGCTTTACAAGTCATTGATTTCCAGGCCCCCGCCAGCAAAACCGTCGGCCCGCTCAAACCAGCCCTTGTCGGCGGATGGTACACGCTCAACCTGACCCCCGCCAAAGCCTCCGTCAACAAACTGGCGACCGGCAGCGGCCTGACCCAGATCCGCCTGCGCTTCAAACTGGACGACAACAACAACGCCGTCGCCAACTATCTCAGCCTGTACAGCGGAAACGCGGCGGTAGGCGCCCGTCCACAGCTGATCGTCGAGTACTACGTCCCGTAGGAACGTGTCCTTTAGGATTACGTTCCATAGCCTACGGAGAGGGTAACAGGTCACGACCTTTGTAGAAAAGCGGTGTTGTGACGAGCATGATACCGTCGATAAGCAGGCCAGAGATCGAGGAAAAGTCGCGAGAAGAATTGATTGCGATCATACACGAGTTGCTAGCCGAAATCGAATGCCTAAAGGGAGGGCGGACGAATTCTGCGAATTCGTCCGCCCTCGCGGGATTTCAAGTCGGATGGAAAGAAGAAGCGCAATCGGCACAAGAAAGTCGGAGCAAAAGAAGGACACAAAAAAGCAGAGCGGTCCTTGGCGGATAATCCGAACAAAATCATCAAGGTTTGGGTTGAGAATTGTTCGAAGTGTCAGGCTGGTTTATTGGATTGCGTACCCGAACGTACGCTTCGGCGACAAGTGACAGAATTGCCAGAGATCAAGCCAGTGGTGATCGAAACTCGCCAACATGAAGCGCGTTGTCCTTGTTGTGGAGAGTTACAGCGCGGGAAATTGCCAATGGGTTTGGAAGCGGGACGGCAGTTTGGACCGCGCCTGGAAGCAACGGTTGCAAGCCTGCATCACGAACATCACCTGGGATACGAACGGGTTGTCCAAGTATGCGAAGAAATCTTCGGGGTTACGTTGAGCAAAGGCGGCGCCGTATCGATTGTGGAACGTGCGGGCAAGGCAGCGGGGGAAGAAGCCGAAACGATTGGCGAGCAAGTGCGACAGAGCAAAGTGATTGGTAGTGACGAAACCAGCGCTCGCGTACATGGACGCAACTGGCGGGAATGGGTATTTCAGGCGACTCGCCAACCGCCTGGCCGCGGCCTCATCCTCGCTGGCGTGACTGATGAAAACGAGCAGTTTTTTCCGTTCCGCGTCCGTCATTGCCTGCCTCCTGCCGTATAGTTGGGCATATTTTACTCTTGAAACGGGGTGAAGGATGGGGGAAGGCGGGAGAAGATAAAAGAAAAAATCCCTTCGCGCAAGTTCATGCGCGTTGCGTTACCTGCAACACGCCTCTTGTAAAGTGGACACATCCTGCCACGCAGGAAATCCATCTGCAAGAGGTGTTTCATGGCTCGCCCTCAAAACGATCAACGTTTGGAGCAAATCTATCGTAAAATAGAAGACTATCCAGGAAAGAAGCCGGGACACATTGCCCGCCTGTTGGGACTGAACCGTTCCGAGGTGACCAGGGCTCTCCCTTCGCTTGAGGAAATGGGGTTGTTGGTCAGTGAAGATACACAAGGAGGTCTTTGGCCGTTTCGCAAAAGTGAATAAGAAATGTTGCAGAATTACACATTCAGGTGTGCTATGCTGTTGTAAGTTTAAGAACTTAGCATATCACGGCGCTCATCGCAAAATGCAGTTGCATCATTCTGATAAGACAATCAGGAGAATTCATGAGTGGAATGAACAAGGCAGAACGCCTGGAAGAAATGAAGCGACTATATATTCAGCGCGCTTATTCGGATATCGAAATGGCGGAACGGCTGGAGGTAGATCGCACTACGGTTTACCGCGATCGAATGGATCTAACTGGCGAGTATCCGGTGGAGCCGGACGAGCAGGGGCGATATCATATTCCGCGCGCCAAGCTTATCTCAGAAATAAAACTCAATTTGCACGAGGCGCTGACTTTATACCTTGCGGGACGGAAAACTTCACGACAGACCCGTTTTCACCAGCCGCATACTGTCAACGCGGTGGAGAAACTCGCCGCCACGCTGCGCCAGCCGATGACCGAACGTTTACTCAAATCGGCAGAAGGATTGATGCGGCAGGAGAAAAACCCGGAGAAGGTCAAAATTATTGAGTTCATAACCCAAGCCTGGGTCGAGCAGCGAAAAGCGCGTATCGAGTATCAAGCGTTAGGCCGCGAAGGATTGACCCGTCACACTATCAGCCCTTACATTATCGAACCATCCGTTTGGAGTGATAGCGTTTACGTGATAGCCAGGAGTGATTTCAACGACCAGATTTTTACCTTCAAAATGGATCGTATCCTTTCGGCGGCGCTTTCTGGAGAAACTTTTGAAATCCCGGAATCTTTCAATGACGAGCAACTGCTCAAACACGCCTGGGGGATATGGGCCGCAGACCGCGAACCCGTAACGGTAAAACTACGCTTCAATACCTCTGCCGCGCGGCGGGTGAGGGAAAGTATTTGGCATCCACTGGAGGTTGTAACAGATACCGAAGACGGCGGTTGTCTCTGGAGCGTGGACATCGCCGAATGGCGCGAGATGCTCCCATGGATCCGCGGCTGGGGAGCGGACTGCGAGGCGCTGGAGCCGGAGGGGTTACGAAAAGAAGTCATTCAGCATGTGAGAGACATGGCAACCCAATATAACGTGATACCGTTGGAAACTAAGCCCTACTCGGTTTTGTGGGCAAAAGCAGACAAAAAAGACCAGAGCAAAGTTCACCGTCTTGCCTATCACCTTGTTGATGTTGGACAGGTTGCGCTGGCAATGTGGAAACGCGCAGTGGACGCGGAATCGAAACGCCAGTTTTGCCAATGGCTAAGTTGTGACGAAGATACCGCGGGTCGCACACTAGCTTTTCTCATCAGCCTGCATGACTTGGGCAAGGCTTCACCTTCATTTCAAATAAAGGCGAAGGCGATGCAGGATGAAATCAGGAAGATGGGATTTTGGTTGCCAGATTCAAAACCTGTGTCTACATCGCCACATGGAACAGTTTCTGCTTGGGCATTGGAGATGCTATTGCCCAATGCGCTCAAAATTTCCGCGAAGGATGCAAAGAAGCTTGCGAGAGCCGTAGGCGGACATCATGGAGCGTGGCCCGTTCCGCTTCAGTTGCGAGACTTGAGCGCGACAGACAAAGGCAGTAATGACCCCAATTGGGATACGGCTCGCATGGGATTGATTCGCGCAATGGCAAAGATTTTTGAACCTATAGGCGAGTTTGCACTACCCGAAGAATCAGATCAAAAAGAACTCAACACCTTTCTGACCTTGTTCTCTGGATTTACCAGCGTAGCGGATTGGATTGGCTCGATGACCGAATTCTTTCCCTACGAGAAAAGTGTCAATATCCCGCTGGAAGAATACACCGCCCGCGCCGCGTCGAATGCTGAAAAAGCCTTGACCGATTTAGGCTGGTTCAACTGGCGGGCAGACGGAAAAGCGCTGACATTCAAAGAGATGTTTCCGTCCATTGTCACGCCCAATTCGGTTCAGCAAACGCTAATGGATGAAGTAAGCAAAACTCAATTGCCTGCCATGCTGATTCTGGAATCGCCTACAGGCTCAGGCAAGACGGAAGCCGCGCTCTACGCTGCCGACAACTGGTTGCAAACCAAACTTGGAAGAGGCATGTATATTGCCATGCCTACGCAAGCAACCAGCAACCAAATGTACGATCGCGTAGAAGACTTTCTCTTAAAGCGATACCCGAAAACATCACTAAACTACCATCTGGTACATGGCGGCGCTTTGTTGGAAGATAAAAAATTAGTTGAAGTACAAGGGATTTCCGACGATGACAATCCGAACAGCGCCGATGGCGTGATCCGCGCCGAAACATGGTTCCTGCCCCGCAAGCGGACTCTACTCGCGCCTTTTGGCGTGGGGACAGTTGACCAGGCGTTGATGAGCGTATTGCAAACTCGCCACTTTTTCGTGCGGATGTTTGGTCTGCAAAACAAGGTGGTCATCTTCGACGAAGTTCATGCCTACGACACGTATATGTCGGAGTTGTTCAAACGCCTGCTGGCATGGCTGAGGCAGATTGGCGTTTCAGTAATATTACTTTCGGCGACTCTGCCAGAGAAAACCCGCCGCGATCTGACCGCCGCCTTTCTTGGACAGGAAGAAGTGGATGTTCCGCCCGCCGAATACCCGCGCTTGACAATTGCCAGCGATGCAGGCGTGCAAAGTATCGCTCTTGATACACCATCTTCCCGCGCAGTTGAATTAGAGAAGTGCGATACCCAGCCGCAGACCATCGTCGGGCATTTGCAAAATGCTTTAAAAAATGGCGGCTGTGCAGCGGTGATTTGCAATCGTGTGGCACGGGCGCAGGAGTTATACAAAGAAATCCAAGCGGCGGGCCTTGTCCCAGAAGATGATTTGATTCTATTTCATGCGCGCTTTCCGTTTGCATGGCGCGAAGAAATCGAAGCAAAAGTGTTGGACAAATTTGGCAAGGATAGGAACGGCGGAAAAAATATCAACCGCCCGAAGAAATCCATTGTGGTTGCCACACAAGTCATCGAGCAAAGCCTTGACTTGGACTTCGACTTCATGATCTCTGATCTTGCGCCAGTGGATTTGCTTATTCAACGCGCGGGACGTTTGCACCGCCACAGCCAGAATGACGCAACCCGACCTGAGAACTTGAAAACACCTAAACTGTTGATTGCCTTCCCGCAGACTGAAGACATCCCCACTTTTGGACACGATGAGTTTGTATATGATCGTTCAATAATGCTCAAAACTTGGTTCGCGCTGAAAAATAAAACAGTATTAAGTTTGCCTGAAGAGACCACTGCGCTTATCGAAACGGTGTATGGCGGGGACATGGGGATTCAAGATGAAGCCTTGTCGAAAGAGTTAGATACTGCAATAAAAAAGGCGCAAAAAACTGAGAGGGAAGAGATTGACCAAGCAAAATTACGATTGATTCCATCACCAAGTGACGATAGGTTGTTGCTAGATCGCAACCATGCTTTTGATGAAGACGACCCAACGTTGGCGGACTCTTTCAAGGCTATGACACGCTTAACCGACCCAACAATTACATTAATATGCCTGCATCAAGCCAATGGGAAAATATATCTTGATGAAGAAGATTTATCTTCTCCTTTGGATAATACAACAAAGCCGACTAAAGATTTAACGAAAGAGTTATTAAGACGAAGTATCAGCGTGCAACACCGTGATATTGTTCGTTACTTTGTGAACTATGAACCCACCTGGAAAGGATGGAATGAGGTTGCAGCGTTGAAGTATACAATCCCAATCGTTTTTGAAAATGGGATATGTCAATTGCAAAATTCAAAATATGCCATTGTGTTAGACCGTCAAACAGGAATTACTATCCAAAAGGAGACCAAATGACCTGTTCATTCAACTTGATTGATGAGCCTTGGATTCCCTGCGTGCAAATGGATGGGCATGTCATGGAATACAGTTTGTATAACACGCTTGCCCAAGCACATCAACTGAGGAGCGTTCAAGGGAATACCCCACTTGAAACCGCCGCTGTATATCGTTTGATGCTGGCTGTGATTCACAGCGCTTTGAAGGGGCCAGCCACTCAAACAGAATGGCGAAATCTTTGGCAAAAGAAGAAATGGGATATGGCAGATTTTGACACATACCTCAATGCTCAATCCCGAAAAACGCGCTTTGACTTGTTCGATAAAAAAAGACCATTTTATCAAATAAAGGATGAACGAGTTAAACCCAAAACTGCTTCCCAACTTACTCATGGCATGGGTACAGCGAACGAATTATTTGACCATGAAAGCGTCACTGAAAACGTGGTGTTCACATGCGCCGAGGCTGCCCGTATGCTGCTGGTTGGACAGGTTTTCGGTTTAGGCGGCGGGTGTGACCCAAAGCAAAAATTGTATCTTTCATCTGGCGCGTGGACAAAAGGGATTATTTTCTTTGCGGAAGGCGATAATCTCTTTGAAACCTTAATGCTGAATACCCTTCTCTACAAGGACGACAGACCGATAAATCGTTTGGGAAAAGATTTGCCCGCTTGGGATATGGATGACCCCTACGAGGATGAGCGAAACAAGCCAAATGGCTATTTAGATTATTTGACATGGCAAAATCGGAGATTTTTGCTCTTCCCAGAAACTATTCAAGGAAAAGTCATGGTTCGCCAAATGACCATTGCGCCAGGGCTTGTGATGGGTGCGGAAAATTTCTTTGACCCAATGAAGCAGTACAAAAAAGGGAAGAAGGATTGGATAAGGCTTGATTTCAAGGAAGAAAAGGGTTTATGGCGTGATAGTCATTTGCTATTGCACCTAAGCAGAAAAGACAATCAAGGAGATAGCCAGCCGCCGCAATTTATAGACAGGCTTGCCGAACTAGTTGATGAAAGTATTCTTGACAAGAAACACTTGTTTCATTACATGGCTTACGGAATCGGCATGGATCCAGAAAATCCACAAATGGCAAGGATCATTTTATACAAGTCTGAACACCTTCCTGTGCCGTTTTCATATTTTCAGTCAAACGAAAATGAAGATTTGGTTGGTACTGTCAGGCAAGCCATTGAATTTGCAGACAATGTACGCGCTAAATTGTCTTTTGCGACAAGCGTCTTGGCAAAGTTCTTTATATCGCCAACTGCCGACTTGAAAGATGGAAAGCAGCCTGACTCAAAAGACATAAAAAAACTTGCAAGCCATTACGGCGCAGAGCGTTTCTTCTGGAGCAGGCTGGAAGTCCCGTTTTATGAATTCCTGCAAACCATGCCAGAGGATGAATCCGCCCTTAGCCGATGGAAAGAAACCTTGCAAGAAACCGCATGGGAGGCATTGAAAAACGCGGAACGCATGGCGGGCGAAAATACAAAGGCGCTCAAAGCCGCGACCAGAGCCGAGGGCGTTTTGTACGGTGAACTCAAAAAACTGTTTCCAGAATCACAACCCCAAAAGGAGGTACCAGCATGAGCAGTTTGGAAGAACGATTTATAGACCGTCTGAAACAGATGGCGGAAGGAGGCGAGCGCGGCGCGTTGGCTTCCCTGCGGCGCGGACTCGGTCAGCCGCCTGGCACGGTGGCAGAAATGTACCGTTATGTCGAACCGTTTCTCGGCGGGATGGAGAGCGGCGCGCGTTACAAAGAATCCGCTTTCTATTTAGTGGCGGCGTTGTTTGCCTTTCATCCAAAGTCCACAAATGAAGGCAACATGGGAACACATCTGGCAAAGACCCGCACAGACGCTGGTACGGACGCGCTGGAACGCCGTTTTACTGCCCTGCTTGCCGCGCATCCCGATGACCTGTCCGAATATCTGCGTCAGGCAGTGAGTTTTCTCAAGTCGAAAGAGATTCCAGTTAATTGGAATCAACTGCTTCGGGATTTGCAAAATTGGGACAAGCGGGACGACCCCAAATATTCCGTTCAAAAAAGATGGGCGCGGGAATTTTGGCGCAAAAATCAACCAACCGATTCAACCGATACTTCAAACGAAAAAGGAGAATAAACCATGTTCATCGAACTTCATATCTTACAGAACTTTGCCCCCTCCAACCTCAACCGTGACGATACGGGCAACCCGAAGGACACCGAGTTTGGCGGCGTACGCCGCGCGCGGATTTCCTCGCAGGCGATCAAACGCGCCATGCGCAAGCACGATGTTTTCAAAAACACCGTCAAGACCGATATTGGTTTTCGCACCCGTTACTTGACCAGAAAGTTGAATGGTCTGCTTGAAAAAAGCAATAAACCCGCCGAAGAATCCGCTGCTATTACCAGAGCGATTGCCGCGCTCTTCACCAGCAAGAAAGGCAAAATGGATTCTGATGACCCAAACCGCACGCTTGTACCTGTGTATCTGACAAATTCAGATGCGGAATGGTTGAAGGCAGAAATTGTTGGGAAATGGAGCGATCTCTTGGAGGCTTCAAAAGTCCAAATTGCCGACGAAGAAGATGAAAGTGAAGAAACCGACAAGAAAAAGAAGAAGAAAAAAGCCAGCATTCCGCCCGCTTTGAAAGACATCGTAGATGGCTTGATTGACCGCACCTCCAAGCAGGCAGGAGCGCCAGACATTGCGCTCTTTGGACGCATGTTGGCAGATCGCCCTGATACAAATGTTGATGCCGCCTGCCAGGTCTCTCACGCCATTTCTACCCATCGGGTCAACATGGAGTTAGATTACTTTACTGCAGTAGATGACTTGCAAAAAGATGAAGAGACTGGCGCGGCAATGATTGGCGTCACCGCTTTCAACAGCGCTTGCTTCTATCGCTATGCCCGTATTGACTGGGGTTTGCTCGTCAAGAATCTTGGCGATGACAAAGAACTCGCCCGCAAGACCGTGGAAGGCTTTTTGCGCGCGGCGGCGTTGGCGATCCCCTCTGGCAAGCAGAACAGTTTTGCCGCCCAAAACCCGCCCGACTTCATGCTCGGCGTTGTCCGCAAGGATGGACAATCCTGGTCATTGGCAAATGCCTTTGAAACGCCCGTCAAACCTGGGCGCGATGGCGGGCTAATGTCCGCTTCGATACAAAAACTGGATGAGTATTGGGCGAAGTTGAATAAAGCCTACGGCGGCAACGGCATGACGACCGCCGCGTTGTCGCTGGACGTTCCGCCTGCAAATCTTCCTACTGAAGAAAATATGGAAAGCTGGTTGAAAAAACTGCTCGGCTCGTTGGAGTAACTCATGAACACACTCCTCATTCGCTTAAGCGCCCCCATGCAATCCTGGGGGACGCAAAGCCGATTCACCGTGCGTGATACGGGGCTAGAACCATCCAAGAGCGGCGTGCTGGGCTTGCTCTGCGCGGCTCTCGGTATTGACCGCGAAGACGATGGCAGCTTGCAACCGCTTGCTTCCCTGCGCATGGGAGTCCGTGTGGACAGGGAAGGTTTGCTGAAAGTGGACTATCACACCGCAAAAAACGTCCGCATGGCAAACGGCAAAACGAAAGATACCGAAGTATCCAACCGCTACTACCTAGCCGATGCCGTCTTTCTTGTTGGGCTGGAAAGCGAAGATCTTGCTCTGTTGGAAAAGATTCAAAGCGCTTTGGGTAAACCAGTCTGGGCATTGTTCTTTGGACGTAAGGCATTTGTGCCATCCGAATCGATTGTGCTGACCGATGGTTCTGGCTTGCCCGTCGGTTTACGAAAAGGTGAATCGCTTGAACAATCTCTAAAAGGCTATCCGACACTTTGTCCATCTGAAAAAGAAAAACTGCGCGTGGTGTTGGAAGACACGGACGGAGCAATCGTTCGAACCGATCAGCCGCTGTCCTTCTCACGCGAGCGGCGCAAGTTTGCCCCTCGCCGCGTGACGGTTGCATTTTTTGATGTGCCTGAATCTACAAAGGAGGTTGCCTAATGTACCTCTCCCGCCTCATCCTCAACCCGCGTTCGCGGCAAGTGCGAAACGAACTGGCAGACCCGTATGAACTCCATCGAACAGTTTGCCAGGCGTTTCCTGACGCGAATTATAAGGCTAATGAGCCATCTGGCATTCTCTTTCGTTTGGATATCCACCCACGTATCTACATCCCCACCCTGCTGGTGCAATCACTTTGGAAGCCAAGTTGGGATTTTCTTCGCATTGAAAAGAAAGACTACCTGTTGGGAGAGAACGAACTGCCTTTGGATGTGGAAAATCCTTCCTTCAAGGAAATGAACCTGCAACTACGCGAGGGGCAAGCGATTGCTTTTCGTCTGCGCGCCAACCCGACGGTCAAAAAAGATCGGGAAGGAAAAGGGCAGGGACGTCGCTTGGGACTCATCCACGAAGGAGACCAGCTAAAGTGGTTGGAACGAAAAATCAACTCAGCGGGAAGCGCTCTGGTTTCGGCGCGTATCTCGGGCGAAGAGTTCGCAAAAGGAAAGTTGTTCTCCGAACGAACGGATGAAAAACGAATGCGCTTTTTATCTGTACAGTTCGACGGCATTTTACAAGTAAACGATCCCGGCCTGTTGGTGCAAGCAGTCAAGTCGGGAATTGGAAGCGGTAAGGGACTGGGTTTCGGCCTCTTGTCACTTGCCCCCGTTCGTCGGTAATCCTCAGGTCATCTTGCGGGTAGTACGAATCGTACTGCGAGTCGATCAAAGATGTACCTCATCGGAGACATGGGGAACCATTTGAGATCGCTCGGCCTCCATCCGCACCTTAACAACCAAATATTTGCTTTGGAAAGGATGTGAATGATGCAAGACTTACACGAACTCCCCAAGTTGCGTGATAGTTTAAGCTACCTGTATGTGGAACATGCCGTGCTCAACCAAAAGGATCACGCCATCGAGTACATTCGTGAGGATGAGGGCCGCGTGATGATTCCCGTCGCGGCCCTCTCCACGCTTCTGCTGGGACCCGGCACTCGTATCACCCATGCCGCGGTCCGTACGCTGGCAGACAATGGTTGCTCTATTGTCTGGGTAGGAGAGGCAGGTACCAAGTTCTATGCCCAGGGTTGTGGTGAAACGCGACGGTCCTTCCACCTTTTGCGTCAGGCAGAAATGTTGTGTGACGCACAAAAGCACATGGAGGTTGTCCGAAAGATGTATCAGATGCGCTTTCCCGAACAACTCGATCCAAGCCTGGCCCTGGAGCAGATTCGCGGAATGGAGGGAGCGCGCGTCCGTAGCGCATACTACCAGGCCAGCAAGACCTACGGCGTGACCTGGCATGGTCGAAATTATGACCGCGGCAATTGGAGCAATAGCGATCCGATCAACCGTGCTCTTTCATCGGCAAATGCCTTACTAAACAGCCTTTGTCATACGGCGATTGTTTCAGGCGGCTACTCCCCTGCCTTGGGGTTCGTCCACACCGGGAAACAGCTTTCATTTGTTTACGACATTGCCGATCTCTACAAGGCCGAATTCACGATTCCGCTTGCTTTCCGGATCGTATCTGAATCCACTGATCGTGTTGACACACGCGTGCGCGTTGCCTGCCGGGAGAAATTTCGTGAGGCGAAGTTGCTGGAACGCATTCTGCCGGATATTGACAATCTTTTTCAAATTGATTCGCTGTCTCTTGCCGATTCAGCGAACTACGATCAAGACGCCGCCCTACCCGGCCCGCTTTGGGACGACCCAGAAAGTGAAGAGGCTGAATGATCGTTATGATTCTCGAAAAAGTCCCTTTGCGCTTGCGCGGCGAATTAACCCGTTGGTTGATCGAACCACGTCATGGTATGTTTGTTGGGCACGTGAATGCAATGGTCCGCGAACGCTTGTGGGAAAAATGCTGTAAAGCACGAGGGACTGGCGGAGTAGTTCAAATCTGGTCCACCAATACCGAACAGCATTTCGCCATGCGTATGAATGGAGAGACGTCTCGTCAGGTGGTTGAGTTAGAGGGCTTACAATTGATTAGAATTCCCATCGAACCTGGAGAAAAAATTGAGGAGGCACCCCCAGATATGGACGAAAAGCCGTAAAATTTAGTTTTAGACCAAAATTTAGTATGTTCCCCACACACGTGGGGATGAACCGGGTACGAGCCGGTCAAAACAGGCCAGTGCAAGAATGTTCCCCACACACGTGGGGATGAACCGGGCTGGAGCGGATGAGCCTCTCCGAAGGCGCCATGTTCCCCACACACGTGGGGATGAACCGGACACCGCCATCCCAAAAGCGAGCGGACCCTCATGTTCCCCACACACGTGGGGATGAACCGCACTGGAAGGACCATTCCTTCCCGCCGACGATCATGTTCCCCACACACGTGGGGATGAACCGCACCGCCTCCCGCCCGCCTCCCCCGCCCTCCAATGTTCCCCACACACGTGGGGATGAACCGCAGTGAGACGGCAGACTTGCTGCCGTCTCATGCATGTTCCCCACACACGTGGGGATGAACCGGCGTACCAGGTATTGATCACCAATTCCCGATCATGTTCCCCACACACGTGGGGATGAACCGATAAGCCGTGGATATCTGACCAAGTATTATTGAATGTTCCCCACACACGTGGGGATGAACCGGTGTCATTCTCGCCGAGCGTGAAGGCTTCCGCATGTTCCCCACACACGTGGGGATGAACCGCTAGCGCCTACATGATGATCCATAACCCCCTGCATGTTCCCCACACACGTGGGGATGAACCGAAAACATCCATTAAGATTCCTGCCATTAATACATGTTCCCCACACACGTGGGGATGAACCGTCGTTCATGTTTTGCGCTGGCGTCGGGGGCTTCATGTTCCCCACACACGTGGGGATGAACCGGCCCCACTCCCTACACCCCCCCAAATGGAAGAAATGTTCCCCACACACGTGGGGATGAACCGAGCAAGGTGACGGTGGAGGAGGGCGCGGTGAATATGTTCCCCACACACGTGGGGATGAACCGTGGTATAAATCTCAATATAGCCAGATTGACTCATGTTCCCCACACACGTGGGGATGAACCGCATTTCCCGCGCCGCCTTCCTGTTTCCTTTGGCATGTTCCCCACACACGTGGGGATGAACCGAATGTCCTATTGCAGATTCTAGCCGTTGAGACATGTTCCCCACACACGTGGGGATGAACCGTGGCGGTCACGTCGCCGCTGATAGTGAACGTGATGTTCCCCACACACGTGGGGATGAACCGGAAGCAGGATGCGCCCGATCTTCTGCCCGTTCATGTTCCCCACACACGTGGGGATGAACCGTTGATTGACCGCCTGGACAACGAGCATGAGCACATGTTCCCCACACACGTGGGGATGAACCGTTGATGTCATCATGCGGAATGACGAGATGCCAGAATGTTCCCCACACACGTGGGGATGAACCGTGGGCGTCTTGCGGATGCGCGCCATGCCAATAATGTTCCCCACACACGTGGGGATGAACCGAAGAACCGCCCGATGGTGGTGGAGGCGGATTTCATGTTCCCCACACACGTGGGGATGAACCGCATACAGCCAGTCACGGCGGCGCATCATGTTGAATGTTCCCCACACACGTGGGGATGAACCGTATTTGCCGCGCATGTGGGAGGCCTGCCAGAAATGTTCCCCACACACGTGGGGATGAACCGGCAGACATTGGCCTGTATCTGCGCGCCTCGCCATGTTCCCCACACACGTGGGGATGAACCGATACCGATGACACGCTTCCGCCTGCTTGCCCCATGTTCCCCACACACGTGGGGATGAACCGGCGACGGGAGGCCCGAAGGTCTACAGCAAACAATGTTCCCCACACACGTGGGGATGAACCGAAGGTGCAAGCGGGAAGCGACGCCGAAAAACAAATGTTCCCCACACACGTGGGGATGAACCGATACAGGCACATCCTTGTGGAACAGATCACCCATGTTCCCCACACACGTGGGGATGAACCGGCATCGATGACGCTGCGGAAATGGAGGAACAGATGTTCCCCACACACGTGGGGATGAACCGCGCATCCACCAGGCAATTGTCAGCGGTCTGGGAATGTTCCCCACACACGTGGGGATGAACCGTCGCTGGCATTGCAGTTGTTCGAGCAAGCGGAATGTTCCCCACACACGTGGGGATGAACCGCGGGGCATCATAACCTTTCAAAGCCCAGGTCGAATGTTCCCCACACACGTGGGGATGAACCGAGATGTCGCCAGATCAGGTCAAGGAAACTGAAATGTTCCCCACACACGTGGGGATGAACCGATGCTCGAGATGGCTCGCGCTTTCCTGGGCAATATGTTCCCCACACACGTGGGGATGAACCGATCGGCGTCCATGCACCAGGCCGGCTCGGCAGCATGTTCCCCACACACGTGGGGATGAACCGTGTGGTTTTCATAATCTCGCCCTTTTCGCGTACATGTTCCCCACACACGTGGGGATGAACCGGAGAAGGCATGAGAGCGGTGAGCAGAAAGCAGATGTTCCCCACACACGTGGGGATGAACCGCCTACAAAGAAAGAGAAGGAGGTTCTACACCCCATGTTCCCCACACACGTGGGGATGAACCGTCGGGATCGTCATTCCACACCACCACGCCCTGCATGTTCCCCACACACGTGGGGATGAACCGTGGGTGCCCGAGGATGAGCAGGGTTACACCTACATGTTCCCCACACACGTGGGGATGAACCGCTGGAAGGAGCCGAGATGCGAACAGAAGTAAAATGTTCCCCACACACGTGGGGATGAACCGCCGTCTCGCTCTCCGCGCTGGGCGGCGTCACAAATGTTCCCCACACACGTGGGGATGAACCGGGGGAGGACGCGCGCGAGACGAAAAACGCAGAATGTTCCCCACACACGTGGGGATGAACCGATGATCGAGATGGCTCGCGCCTTCCTGGGCAAATGTTCCCCACACACGTGGGGATGAACCGTTGATTTTTACGACAACCAGCCGATGTTCTCGAATGTTCCCCACACACGTGGGGATGAACCGAGTCGAGAGATGTGGGATGTGCTCGAGACGGCATGTTCCCCACACACGTGGGGATGAACCGCGGGACAGCAAGGCACTGGTAAAGGCAACCATCATGTTCCCCACACACGTGGGGATGAACCGATGCGCCCGTGGCCAAGCCGCGCAAGCGCAAAATGTTCCCCACACACGTGGGGATGAACCGAATCGCTCGACGCTGTCCTTCGCGCTCTGCGGATGTTCCCCACACACGTGGGGATGAACCGCGAACGCGGAAAGCGGAGACCCGGCGCTGGGGATGTTCCCCACACACGTGGGGATGAACCGCCATCTGTTCCGCACGCTTCGCCTTCATCTTCATGTTCCCCACACACGTGGGGATGAACCGAAAACCACAGGCGACACCAGGACAGGCGAAAACATGTTCCCCACACACGTGGGGATGAACCGACCGACAGCCCCGACCCGAAAGGCTCGAGCCTGGATGTTCCCCACACACGTGGGGATGAACCGTTGCCTGCGATTACCGTGCCTGTCATACCTGCATGTTCCCCACACACGTGGGGATGAACCGGTTGACCGACCCCGCGTCGATTGCGATGGGATACATGTTCCCCACACACGTGGGGATGAACCGGAGCGCGGCGATTACCTGAACGCGGCCATCCAGAATGTTCCCCACACACGTGGGGATGAACCGGAGGCGGGCGGAAGGTTAAGGATGGACGCGAGAATGTTCCCCACACACGTGGGGATGAACCGCAGATCAGGCTTTACCCATTCTGGCAACGGATATGTTCCCCACACACGTGGGGATGAACCGTGGCTGCGGCTGCCGCGACCGCCGCCGATACGGATGTTCCCCACACACGTGGGGATGAACCGAAGCCAGGAGTTACCAGGGATGAGCGATCTGGAATGTTCCCCACACACGTGGGGATGAACCGAGGTCGCCTTTATTCCAAGCGTAACCGTCATGTTCCCCACACACGTGGGGATGAACCGCGGAGGAGGAAGGAATCGCGCAGACCGTCTCGGAATGTTCCCCACACACGTGGGGATGAACCGCCCGCGCTGTTCCAAAAGTTGCGCGCGCATAAAATGTTCCCCACACACGTGGGGATGAACCGCGCGAAGCGTTTCCTCCTTGAGTATCGGGAGGATGTTCCCCACACACGTGGGGATGAACCGGGTGTGTCCTCCGCGCCCGCACTGGCCTCTTCATGTTCCCCACACACGTGGGGATGAACCGTTTGGAAACTCGGAGCGACCGAAAAGCACTGTATGTTCCCCACACACGTGGGGATGAACCGGCGGGGCAGGCGGACGCATCCGACGCGTCGGACAAAATGTTCCCCACACACGTGGGGATGAACCGTCGGGTCAGTATGGCCCGCTCACGAGAGCCATATGTTCCCCACACACGTGGGGATGAACCGCGTCCGTCGCGGCGTGGAAGGCTTGTACCCCCATGTTCCCCACACACGTGGGGATGAACCGTCTACGGGCTTTCTCCTCATGGTAGGACAATTGCATGTTCCCCACACACGTGGGGATGAACCAGCAGGCAAAAAGTTTCCCTGTCCCGCATCCCACATGTTCCCCACACACGTGGGGATGAACCGGATTTCCTGGCCGGACACAACCAACTGTTCGCATGTTCCCCACACACGTGGGGATGAACCGCATCTCGAATTTATGATTCGGGATGTCCTTCAAATGTTCCCCACACACGTGGGGATGAACCGCCGGACAACTCCCACTTTTCAACACATGCGATATGTTCCCCACACACGTGGGGATGAACCGAGGGGAAAAACATGCCGAATGTCGTTATCGGAATGTTCCCCACACACGTGGGGATGAACCGTATACGCCCAACGTGTGGATTACCCGCCGATGATGTTCCCCACACACGTGGGGATGAACCGTTCGCTTCGGCCTGCTGACGGGGTGGGTCAACATGTTCCCCACACACGTGGGGATGAACCGTGTCCCTGTCCGGGCGCGGCGCTATGGCAATGCATGTTCCCCACACACGTGGGGATGAACCGGCGGTTGACGCCGTAGCGTCCGCCTGTGCGCTAATGTTCCCCACACACGTGGGGATGAACCGGATGTGGCGCCGAAGCGCGTCGTTGCATGGGAGCATGTTCCCCACACACGTGGGGATGAACCGTTGAAGAACGCTCCAGATGAGATTTGGGATCTATGTTCCCCACACACGTGGGGATGAACCGACGGCGGGAGTTACGAGTACGGCGTCATTAAAATGTTCCCCACACACGTGGGGATGAACCGGTTCTTTTGTGGAGCGCGGTGCTGGTAGAGGCATGTTCCCCACACACGTGGGGATGAACCGTTCAAAGTGCCTGGGCGGGCTGTGTTGCGCGCATGTTCCCCACACACGTGGGGATGAACCGATTTTCGCGTTGCTCGGGTCGCAGCCCGCGGAAATGTTCCCCACACACGTGGGGATGAACCGTTGAGCGTCCGCTGAAAATAAGGGCATGTCGTATGTTCCCCACACACGTGGGGATGAACCGCGTCATCCGTCTCATCGCCCGTTTCCATTCGTATGTTCCCCACACACGTGGGGATGAACCGCACGACATACTGGTAAAGGCTCACCTTTTTTGATGTTCCCCACACACGTGGGGATGAACCGTGACGGCGAATCAGATTGGGATCGAGTGCATCATGTTCCCCACACACGTGGGGATGAACCGATGTTTGTCACACCGAAAGATAAAAGCGGGTCATGTTCCCCACACACGTGGGGATGAACCGATGCTTATCAGCCCCGACTAATTTCAGGGCTTCATGTTCCCCACACACGTGGGGATGAACCTTTCCCTGTCCCGCATCCCACACGCTCACGCCCGCATGTTCCCCACACACGTGGGGATGAACCGCGTCCTTCGGGTTGTCAGTATAACCTACTGCCCATGTTCCCCACACACGTGGGGATGAACCGCCTCACGTACCCCAGATCATCACACCGATGGCATGTTCCCCACACACGTGGGGATGAACCGGTTACGATTGTCTGGCAAGCGGGAGCGAATGTTCATGTTCCCCACACACGTGGGGATGAACCGCATTATTTCTTCCAGATCGGCTCGAATATCTCATGTTCCCCACACACGTGGGGATGAACCGTGGCCGACCATCGCGACGACGAGCGTACCAACATGTTCCCCACACACGTGGGGATGAACCGACGGGTTCATGGTGACCGGCTCCATCGCAGCCATGTTCCCCACACACGTGGGGATGAACCGTTTGTCAAAAGCGGTCATGGGGTGACGGCAGTATGTTCCCCACACACGTGGGGATGAACCGGCTGAAAGTACGCCCAACAATGCGTCCACCCAAATGTTCCCCACACACGTGGGGATGAACCGAGGTCGGGTACAACCGCGTCGGGACAAAGGTTAATGTTCCCCACACACGTGGGGATGAACCGATTACCTTCGCCTGGCGTTGGTTCAAGAACGGTATGTTCCCCACACACGTGGGGATGAACCGACAGGGTGGACGCGTCCGACGCGTCGGACAAAATGTTCCCCACACACGTGGGGATGAACCGGCGGAAGCGGGAAGCGACGCCGAAAAACAATTATGTTCCCCACACACGTGGGGATGAACCGGCCGCGAGGCCGTATATCGTGCATTGGGCCGAATGTTCCCCACACACGTGGGGATGAACCGACATTACAGCCGAGCATGTTTGGTACAAACTCATGTTCCCCACACACGTGGGGATGAACCGCCCATACCGCGATGCTTCTTTCCTCCGAGATAATGTTCCCCACACACGTGGGGATGAACCGACGCTTGATTTCGCCCGCCGCGTATGGGATGCATGTTCCCCACACACGTGGGGATGAACCGGCGGAGGAGTGCGGTGGGAATGAAATATCCGCATGTTCCCCACACACGTGGGGATGAACCGTGGCTTGATGAGAAAATAAAAACGCCTTCCTACATGTTCCCCACACACGTGGGGATGAACCGTGGAGGCGAAGCAATGAACGAGAGACAAGCGGAATGTTCCCCACACACGTGGGGATGAACCGTCGGCGCGGCGTTGTTAGGAAGTCGGGTAGCGATGTTCCCCACACACGTGGGGATGAACCGTGCATTTCGACACGCAGAGAGCAAATCGGGTAAATGTTCCCCACACACGTGGGGATGAACCGAAATGCAGATGTGTTGGTGGACGGATGGAGAAAATGTTCCCCACACACGTGGGGATGAACCGGGCGACAGGCAGACCAAAAAAGGTGAGCCTTTAATGTTCCCCACACACGTGGGGATGAACCGTCGTATCGCTCTCCGCGCTGGGCGGCGTCACAATGTTCCCCACACACGTGGGGATGAACCGCATGGGTACGCGACGGTCTATTACGTGGAAGGCATGTTCCCCACACACGTGGGGATGAACCGATGGGACTGCTGGCGTGTGGTCTGCCGGCTTCATGTTCCCCACACACGTGGGGATGAACCGGGCTTCGGCTTCTACGATGTGTTCACTAACTTCATGTTCCCCACACACGTGGGGATGAACCGGGTTTGAAGAAAACTCGTTTGCAAGGGAGCGTGCATGTTCCCCACACACGTGGGGATGAACCGTTGAGCGCCGCAATCGGCGGGCTGCCAGTGGCATGTTCCCCACACACGTGGGGATGAACCGGGATACCCGATCACTGAAATGCGTATCTCCTCATGTTCCCCACACACGTGGGGATGAACCGCACCCATCGCCCATCGGCGGGCAACAGGTCTAATGTTCCCCACACACGTGGGGATGAACCGTCCGAGCGTGATCCTGCCACCTCCGCCGCCGCATGTTCCCCACACACGTGGGGATGAACCGAATCCCGCCATTGACACGATGGTGACTCTCTTGCATGTTCCCCACACACGTGGGGATGAACCGAGCAGGAGATGGAGTGGCTGGCAAATGCGATCAATGTTCCCCACACACGTGGGGATGAACCGCACAATTTCACCTGCGCGTCAAGAGTCTGGAACATGTTCCCCACACACGTGGGGATGAACCGGCAGGGTGTTTCTTCAGATACGTCTCCAACTGATGTTCCCCACACACGTGGGGATGAACCGCGGCGTTGTCGCACACCCACGCGGCAGGCGACATGTTCCCCACACACGTGGGGATGAACCGGGTCTGGATCGGTATTTCGTCCAGAACTGGTGCATGTTCCCCACACACGTGGGGATGAACCGAAACCCAAAAAAGAAAAGCGGAAGCGCTTTTAATGTTCCCCACACACGTGGGGATGAACCGATGCTGCAGGTCTCTCTCAATCTCCGCAAAGGATGTTCCCCACACACGTGGGGATGAACCGAAAGAGACTGGCATCACCGACGAGGCGGCGGCATGTTCCCCACACACGTGGGGATGAACCGCAAAGATGGCGACAACGCTGGCCGCGGGCGGAATGTTCCCCACACACGTGGGGATGAACCGACAGGGGGGATGAGCAGTTGGAAGTTCGGCGTATGTTCCCCACACACGTGGGGATGAACCGCCGCGCCAACTGCCCGCCGTCGAACACCTTACATGTTCCCCACACACGTGGGGATGAACCGCGCAAAGCACAGTTGCAAATGGCGGCGGAATTGAATGTTCCCCACACACGTGGGGATGAACCGTTGGGGCCGCGCCTACCGCGTTGGCCGCTGGACATGTTCCCCACACACGTGGGGATGAACCGGCGATCCGTGACGCGGGAGGAAAGCCGCCCGCGGATGTTCCCCACACACGTGGGGATGAACCGTATTCTCGTTCTTCGGCGGCAGATACCACGTCATGTTCCCCACACACGTGGGGATGAACCGTACATCCACGCCGACGACTCTATTGACTTCCACATGTTCCCCACACACGTGGGGATGAACCGGGATTAGCGGTCGCTTCGTCTGACAGCATAGCATGTTCCCCACACACGTGGGGATGAACCGTTCTTGCCGATCACAAGTCGGATGCGCTACGAATGTTCCCCACACACGTGGGGATGAACCGCGATGTTCTCTGCCACAACCAGCCTACGCAGTATGTTCCCCACACACGTGGGGATGAACCGAACCGTACGATCCATTGATCCAGCCTGTTTGAATGTTCCCCACACACGTGGGGATGAACCGTTCCCTTCCCTTTTCGATTCGCAACGTTGCGAATGTTCCCCACACACGTGGGGATGAACCGCCGATGCCGCCATCCAACAGGTCGTCCACCTCATGTTCCCCACACACGTGGGGATGAACCGGATTACGCGCTGCGCTTCGTGGACGGGGAGCTCATGTTCCCCACACACGTGGGGATGAACCGTATCCAACAACAACTTCTCCCGCTGCGCCGACATGTTCCCCACACACGTGGGGATGAACCGCGGTCGGGCAGGTCCCGCTCATACTGGCTCATATGTTCCCCACACACGTGGGGATGAACCGTTGGGGCCGCGCCTACCGCGTCGTTGGCCGCTATGTTCCCCACACACGTGGGGATGAACCGTGCCGCGTCTCCGCGTCGCGTGGCAGCTGGCGCATGTTCCCCACACACGTGGGGATGAACCGTCCACTGTGCTGGCGATCTGCGCATGGCTGGCATGTTCCCCACACACGTGGGGATGAACCGTGCAGAGTTCATCTCGGCGGCCCGTCTGCTTTTCATGTTCCCCACACACGTGGGGATGAACCGGCTGCAAAACTCCCCCACCGCCTCCGCCCTCTATGTTCCCCACACACGTGGGGATGAACCGCGCGCGTGGTCAGGAACTGCGCGTCGTCGGGCATGTTCCCCACACACGTGGGGATGAACCGAAGGGCGGCGCCAAAGAACTGCTCGACGTTTCATGTTCCCCACACACGTGGGGATGAACCGTAATCGGCAAGGTCATCACCAATCACTCAATGAATGTTCCCCACACACGTGGGGATGAACCGGCAGAGAGCAGAGAGGAGAGCGATATGAGTATATGTTCCCCACACACGTGGGGATGAACCGATCGGCGTCCATGCACCAGGCCGGTTCGGCTGCATGTTCCCCACACACGTGGGGATGAACCGCCTACGCGACCGGGCGGCAGTGGGGCTGGTTGTATGTTCCCCACACACGTGGGGATGAACCGCCGCAGGATTTGAATACATCGGCGACAACGAAATGTTCCCCACACACGTGGGGATGAACCGCCAGCGCACGCCAGCGCGTAGACCGCCACGGCATGTTCCCCACACACGTGGGGATGAACCGTTAGAACGTTCGTTCGGGGGACTAGGGATCAAAATGTTCCCCACACACGTGGGGATGAACCGCCATTCAAACCTCCTCACTACTCCGTGTAGTGAATGTTCCCCACACACGTGGGGATGAACCGACATTCGCCGCGTAGAGAAGATGGCCGCTCTCATGTTCCCCACACACGTGGGGATGAACCGGCCGCTACATCGGGCGGCGGAGCGCGCACCGCATGTTCCCCACACACGTGGGGATGAACCGTCATCGGCTTATCTGATCGAGCGTATGGCGGAATGTTCCCCACACACGTGGGGATGAACCGCTATGGTTCAACACTGCGGTGGAAAACATCAAATGTTCCCCACACACGTGGGGATGAACCGAGGTACGCCGCAGGCTGGAGGTTGAAGGGTAAATGTTCCCCACACACGTGGGGATGAACCGACGGTGCTGGTCTATGCCAGCCTGTGGCACGATCATGTTCCCCACACACGTGGGGATGAACCGTCCATGCCCGCCGCGGCGTCCTCGGCGATCACATGTTCCCCACACACGTGGGGATGAACCGTTATACGCTGGCATTCTCGACCTCCTTCCACATGTTCCCCACACACGTGGGGATGAACCGAGAGATGGAACTCTTCGATGCGGAGGTTCAGCATGTTCCCCACACACGTGGGGATGAACCGCCTGTGATCGAGGTACTTCAACCTGGACAGACATGTTCCCCACACACGTGGGGATGAACCGCTGGCGAATGGCCTGGGACCGCTGAAGTCATCATGTTCCCCACACACGTGGGGATGAACCGCCATCCTTCGTTCATGAAATACCTCCGTGTGCATGTTCCCCACACACGTGGGGATGAACCGAAGATGATCAAGGCGAATGAGTTCGTGAAGGAATGTTCCCCACACACGTGGGGATGAACCGCCGAACGCCCCGCCTCGGACCTCAAGCGGGCCATGTTCCCCACACACGTGGGGATGAACCGGTGATCGCGGCCAAAGGGATGCGCGTCCGCGAATGTTCCCCACACACGTGGGGATGAACCGGCGCGGGAAGTCCAGCGGACGATCCATACAATATGTTCCCCACACACGTGGGGATGAACCGACGGAAGCCGACATTCGCAACGTGTTTGCGTCATGTTCCCCACACACGTGGGGATGAACCGTTCCGTGTTCTCGGCGCGTAGCGCTTCATTGTATGTTCCCCACACACGTGGGGATGAACCGATAATTTTCCGTTTTGGGCGGAGCAGAAAATAGATGTTCCCCACACACGTGGGGATGAACCGATGGGCGACGCGACCAAAGAGACGCGGGAGTTCATGTTCCCCACACACGTGGGGATGAACCGAAGGGGCGGACCACGTTCATCAGCCTCAACACATGTTCCCCACACACGTGGGGATGAACCGTACCTGCATCATAAATCGGCTTGTCAACTTTCATGTTCCCCACACACGTGGGGATGAACCGCATGTTTGCGAGTAACGAATTTCTCCGGCGGCATGTTCCCCACACACGTGGGGATGAACCGCGGCGGGAACGCGGGGGCCGCGACGGGGTTGAATGTTCCCCACACACGTGGGGATGAACCGGAGCGCGCTTGGAAAGTTTTGTTTGCGCCAATCCATGTTCCCCACACACGTGGGGATGAACCAGCAGGCGAGCAAGACAAGAGATTTTTCACAGGGATGTTCCCCACACACGTGGGGATGAACCGTTGCAAAAGCCGAAGCCAAGTACAACAAAGCAATGTTCCCCACACACGTGGGGATGAACCGCGCCAACACCAACAACGGAAACGCAATCTCAAATGTTCCCCACACACGTGGGGATGAACCGGCGTTTGACCTAATCGTCACCGACCCGCCTTAATGTTCCCCACACACGTGGGGATGAACCGAGTCTTGCCGGTTTCCTCGGACATGCTGAAGAATGTTCCCCACACACGTGGGGATGAACCGTTGCAGAAACTCGAGAGTGGATTTAACAAACTAATGTTCCCCACACACGTGGGGATGAACCGTCCGCTACAAAGACGGCGGGAGTTACGAGTACATGTTCCCCACACACGTGGGGATGAACCGCCGCCCGCGCCTGACGGATCGAATGTGTGGTCATGTTCCCCACACACGTGGGGATGAACCTTACCCGTTTTAGGAGGCCGCCATGACGCAATACATGTTCCCCACACACGTGGGGATGAACCGGGGCGTTTTGTCTCTCGGCACAATCGGGAACAAATGTTCCCCACACACGTGGGGATGAACCGTCACCAAGCGGCGGCGGATGAATGGGAAATGCATGTTCCCCACACACGTGGGGATGAACCGGCCGTCCAGCGCGTGACGCGTGTCCGCGCCGTGATGTTCCCCACACACGTGGGGATGAACCGCGGCGGGAACGCGGGGGCCGCGACGGGGTTGAAATGTTCCCCACACACGTGGGGATGAACCGCGGGACGCAGAAAAAATCAGAGCAGATATGGGATGTTCCCCACACACGTGGGGATGAACCGAACGCGCCCGGATCGGTTTCGCGCAGGCCTGACATGTTCCCCACACACGTGGGGATGAACCGCAAGGCGGCGCATAAAAGAAAAGGAATGGCTGAATGTTCCCCACACACGTGGGGATGAACCGAGGCGATATTCGTCCAGCAGTTACACTACTGGATGTTCCCCACACACGTGGGGATGAACCGTTACCGACAACTTTCCGACCGACTGGCGGAAGATGTTCCCCACACACGTGGGGATGAACCGCTTGTACCCCCGTCTGTACCGCCTGAACAACCATGTTCCCCACACACGTGGGGATGAACCGTCAATGTCTTGGTGGCATTGGATGCGGCGCTGTCATGTTCCCCACACACGTGGGGATGAACCGGGGAATTGATTCGGCTCGAACCGTGGCAGCAAATGTTCCCCACACACGTGGGGATGAACCGCCTTTGCCGCCACAAAAAACTTTTGCCAAATGAATGTTCCCCACACACGTGGGGATGAACCGGTTCGGCGCGTCAGCGTCCCTGGCTTGCTGGACATGTTCCCCACACACGTGGGGATGAACCGGCGACCTTCGTCGGGTCTGCCCCGGCAAGCCCATGTTCCCCACACACGTGGGGATGAACCGGCGTCCGTCGCGGCGTGAAAGGCTTGTACCCCATGTTCCCCACACACGTGGGGATGAACCGCAGTGGGGGGAGTGGGTGCCGCTGGATCATCTGATGTTCCCCACACACGTGGGGATGAACCGTACTTTTCCATAGCGGAGAAGCGCATAAAATCATGTTCCCCGCACACGTGGGGATGAACCGGCAACTCGGCAGGTTCGGGGAAATTGTAGTGAATGTTCCCCACACAC
>Ga0116166_1001115_pt1 | contig 24820 bp, 20 predicted proteins | sample AD_JPNMR2_MetaG_FD_89884 | JGI IMG/M metagenome (GOLD analysis project Ga0116166, IMG submission 89884) | Active sludge microbial communities of municipal wastewater-treating anaerobic digesters from Japan - AD_JPNMR2_MetaG | ecosystem: Engineered > Bioreactor > Anaerobic > Digestate | place...
AAAAAATAGAACAAGAGAAAAAAGATAAGAAAACTATAAGTGAAATTAAAATATCATTAGAAAAAAATAAAAAAGACATACAATATGTAAAACTTAAATTATTTCCACAAAAAGATTTTTTTGAACTGTCTAATATTTATTCAGTTTTATATGGAAAGGTTTCCATAATATCAGATATTTTAAGAAAAATTTTAAATAAAGATTAATTTTATTAATTATTTCATAATTTTAACTAACAATAAGATAAATAAATACATTCTAATCAAAAGTAAAAGGAGATTTTAAATGAAATCAGAAACAAATACCGTAAAATCTAAGGCTTTCTTAAGCGGTATCGATGGTGCTTCTGCAGTAATTCTTGAAACTGCGGAATATTTTAATAACACATACAGAACACCTATTATAGGACAAAATTTTTCTGAGATCTTATTAGATGATAATGCTTATGAAGATTATATTGATCATCTAAGTGAAGGTCTAGAAATTGATAATGTTCCTTTATTCAAACAATTATTGAGAAGTGCAAGAATTGATACATTGCAAGAATCTGCACTTTCTACAATTTCTCCTGTAGCATCTGTTGCTCCAACAATGCTAAGAAAATTCTTCCCTAAATTAGTATTAAAAGATAGTATGCCAACTGAAGTTGCTAAAACTCCACGTTGGATGATAACTGCTTCTATTCCATATTATATTGATAAAAATGGAGTAGAACATGAATTACCTAAATATATAAAAGATCAATTTGTTAATGGTCAAAATAGTGCTGATTTAGAAGTTTATAATGGTGTTGTTTCTTTATCAGTATTTTCTAATGAAGTTGACCTTTTCAGAGGTACATTAATAGATGGTACTACACCTGTAAAAGAAGGTTATTATGGAGATCTTCCATATGATACAGATTTAAGTGTTCCATTTAAAAATGCTGTTTCATTAGCTAAATTAGGTGTAGATAGATTAGATCCTAAATTCCAAGTTGGAACAGTAAGAATTTCTTTATTAAATGGTTATGAAGATGATAAAGGTACAAAAAGAAAACCTGAATTAGATACTACAATAGATCTTCCTGTAAGATTTATTTGTGATATGAATGGAAATATTTATGGTAAAATTAACTTTACTATTCCTCAGACTGGTGCAATTGATACACCTTCTTTGGGATTGAAAGTTAAAAATCCAACAACTGTTTCTGCTACACCTTCCTTTACTGCTGTAACAGGTGGTTATGTAGAATCAGTTACTCCTGGAAAAGTTATTTCTGGTGTTATCACAGGTCATGTTGAATTTGATACTCATTCATTAGTTCTTACTTCAGCTGGCGCTCCAGAAATCGTTGGCGTTGGTTTAGTAGGAAAAGTATCTTCAGAATTTAATAACTTCGGTGGTTCTGTAACATTCAAGATTACAAAACGTGAAGTTGTAATCGGTACAGCAGAACACATCAATATACCATTAACACAAGAATATTTGAAAGATCTACAAGCAATGTATAATATAGATGGTCATCTAAAATTAGTTGACTTAATGTCTACATATATTGCTCAAAATGTAGAATTACAAGCTTATCAATTTTTGAATAATTCTTATAAATATAATAGATTAGGAATCGGCGGTGCTGGTTGGTATGGTGAATTCAACTGCTTCCCACCAAGAGAATTTGCTGGTCGTCCTCAAGATTGGTTAGAAGAAATCAAGAGAGTAATTGATTACTTTGCAACCAAGATGAGACAATCACAAAACTATCCTGGTGGTAAATTTGTTATCTGGGGTTCTCCAGTAGACGTTAATATTTTAAGAAATATTACATGGCAGTATCAAGCTAATGAACCAAACGCTGAAAAAGAAGGTGTTGAAGTTAACTATAGCATTGGTACATGGAGTGGAACAAATACTTATACAGTTATCTCTTCTGAAAATATTCCTGATGGAGAATTATACTTATTCTTCTATCCAAGTTCAGATGAACAGATGACTTATAAATATTATCCATATACATTTAATATGGATGGAAACTATCGTGATCCACAAAGACCAAATGTACCAGGATTTATGGCTACAAAACGTCATACATTCGAAGAATTCATTCCTTTACAAGCAAGAATTAAAATTATTAACAACAGAGGTGCTTTACCTCCAAGAGTAGATGTTTTACCTCCAAGACTAGGAGACTATCCGGTAGAAGATTAAAAAATGAAACAGAAATAAAAAATAAATTTTCCACAGGGTAGGCTTATACCCATTGAAGAACGAAGTAGGAAATGTAAAACCAAATGTTAAATTTGGCAATTTTCGTTGATGTCGTTCACAAATTTTAATTAGTTTTATATAAAATTAACTAAATTTGAAAGCAGAAAGAAGGTTTAATAAATTCAATTTATTTTTAAATATCAATTTTAAAAATTTTTTAGTCTGGTATTTAAATAAAAAATAAACCGATACTGGCTATTCAGTATCGGTTTTACTATTCTTTTTTTTAAGTTCTATAAGATAATCAACAAATATCATAAATTTGTTATCTGGAATTGTAACAAAATTGTATTTATTTTTTTTGACTATGTCTCTTAGTAGAAAGAAGGTTTTTATAAAAATATAGGAGCTAAAGAAAAAAGATGATACTTAATGAAGAAATTTATAATATAGGACAACTTAGAATAGAAAGATTAATAGAAGACATACAAAATGAAAAAATTAATACTTATGAAGGAATTGATAAATTAGTAGGTGAAATTAGAAGAATATTTGAACTTCATAAATTTAGAATTTTAATAATAAAATCTACAAGAGTAGACTTTTTATTAATGGGAATTCTATTAGATAAAAAAATTGTAGAAAAATTAACACAAAAAATAACAACATCTATTGTATTAAATAAACCTTTTTATTTTGATAGAAGGGATTTAATTGATAGTGAATTTACATTACTAATAGATGCTGCAGCATTATTTAATAAATATCCAATTAAATTTAGTCCAGGAGAAATTACTGCTATTATTTTACATGAACTAGGACATTTAATTAATTTAAATAATTTTATTGATGATTTTTTAAAGAAATTCAAAGAATTTGTTGAAAGAAGAAAAATAGTAGGAGGACTTACTAAATTATTACAGAATGTTCCTCTTTTAAAATATTTTGTAAGATTTTTCTTATTAAATTGGTATTATAGAAGATTTATTATTCAAGAAGAGAATTATATTAGTCAAAAAGCAGCAGATAGTTTAGTTATTGAATATGGATATGGTAAAGAAATGATTATTGCTTTAGATAAAATGAAACGATTAGTAGAATATTTGAAATTTAGGTCTTATGAAGACATACATATGAGAATTTCAAATATTGAAGATATAGTAAAAAATGAATTAGCAAAAACTACTGATCCAACTCATCGTAGATACTTAGAAGATTTATTATAATAAATTCCCATACTATTTATGTAGTATGGGAATTATACTAATTTTTTTTGTTTTAAAATGAAAAGAATATAAAATTAATAAATGGAAATAAAAAATGCCTGAAGATAATAAAGAAAAGTTTTATTACCACACTTCTACTACTAATACTTCTTTTATTAATATGTATAAATACTTAAAAGAAAAAGGAATTGAAAATAATAAATTTTTTTTAAAAATATATGATTATGAACTGACAAAAATTGATCCTTTAAATGAAAAAAAGCTTTCTTTAGAAATGAAAGCTCGTGTATTGAAAGAAATAGCTAGAAATCCTTTTTATTTTTTAAGAGAAATTATTAGAATTCCTGAAACAGGTGGTTTTTCTAGATTTAAATTAAATCCAGGAAATCTTGCTGCTCTTTTTTGTTTAATGAATAATTTAAATGTAATAGAAATTCTTCCAAGACAACAAGGAAAAACTATAAGTAATCTTTGTTATATTTATTGGATATATGAATTTGGAACAACTAATACAACTATTCTTTTTGGTAATAAAACTCCAGAAGACGCTCAGCTTAATATTGAGCGTGTAGTTAATATAAGAGAATTACTTCCTGAATATATAAAAAGAACTGATAATGAAGATGTTAATAATATTAAAAAAATTGCAAGAAAAGGAGAGAAATCTAATAAAAATTCGATAAAAGCTCTTTCTACTCCTAATTCTGCTGAATCAGCAGCTAAACTTGGTCGTGGTTTAACTTCTCCGATATTATATTGGGACGAGGTTGCATTCGTAAATAAATTTTCAATTATATATAGTTCAGCAACATTAGCTCTTTCCAAAGCTAAAGAAAGAGCAATAGAAAACAACAAACCTTATTTTAAATTATTCACTACTACTCCTAATTTTCTTGATGATCCTTCTGGAAAATTCATTAAAGGAATGATAGAAAATTCTGCACAATGGGATGAAACTCTTTATGATTTTTCTTATGAACAATTACAAGATTATATTTATAATAATTCAAGAAATAATTTTATGTATATAGAATACACTTGGAAAGCATTAGGACTTTCAGAAAAATGGTATGAAGAACAATGTAGAGATTTGAACTGGGATGTAAAAGAAATTAAAAAAGAAGTAGATTTAGTTTGGCAATATGCTTCAAGTAATTCTCCATTTTCAGAAACAGATCTTGAAAGTATTGAAGAAAATGCTCAAGAACCTATTTCATCTTATATATTGGATAAAAAATGGAAATTTGATATATTTGTAGAAGAAATAGATGTTAATTATCCATATGCTGTTTCAATAGACGTAGCAGGAGGTCTTTCAAGGGATAATACTTGTATATCAATTATAGATCCTAAAACTGATATGACAGTAGCTGAATTTATTTCAAATACTTTAACAATTCCTAAATTAGAAGAGATTATTTTATTAATAGGAACGAAATGGCTTAATAAAGCATTCTTTATAATAGAAAGAAATAATTATGGATTAGGAGTTATTCAACATATTATAGAAGATTCTAAATTTATTAAAATTAGGGATAAATTATTTTATGCTTATAAAGAATTTAAAGTTGCTACAAGAAGAGGGATGAAAACAAGAGAAAACTTAGTTTCAAATGCTAAAAAAAATAAGAAAATGACTAAAGTATATGGTATAAATACTACTGGTGAAAGTCGTGAAGTAATGTTTGATATTCTTTCAGAAACAGTAGCTGAAAATCCTTTTGTATTAAATACGAAATCTATTTCAGCGGATATACGTAATCTTGAAATTAATAAAAAAGGAAAGATAGAACATCGTGAAGGAGAACATGACGATAAACTTTTTAGCTGGCTTATATATATGAGAGCTAAACAAGAACCTACTTTCTTTAGAAAATTCTATAGACCTCCAGCATTTACCGAAAAACAAGCTGAAAAATTACAAACATTTAGAAGATTATTGTATAATCCTATGAAATACGAAGAAGGACTTTCTGAAATTTCTAAACAAGCATTAAAAATGTTAGAAAATGAAGAAAAGAAAAAGAATAATACTTTGATTGATTTTTTTATACAAATGGATAAAGAAAAACGTGAAGCTCAATTAGATATTAATCAAATATTTAATAAAAATTAAAGGAAAAAGGATATGAATATAGAAGAAATAGATCAATTTTTATTAGAAACTAATAAAGAAACCAATTTTCCAATGGCTGTAAGAAGTGGTTTCATTATTATTTCAGCACTTATGAATCAAATTGAAAACAGGTTATTATTTAATAGGAATAACGAAGATTATTTGGAAATGATTGAAGAAAGAATGAAAATAATAAATAATAATTTTATAGATGATGAAGATATAAAAACAGAAGCTAAAGCAAGAAGAAAAGAATTATATTATTCAATATTTGAAAGAATGGAAAAAGCTTGTTCTTTTAAAAGTAATTTAATATCACAAAATGGAATTGATAGTATTGAATTTGAAAATTTTTTTGAACAATTAAAAGCTCTTTATAATTTCTTTATATTAAATTATAAAGATAATTTGATTGATTTTTTAATTTATTATATAATTAAAAATAAAGAAGAAATATTTACCGAATTAATAATGAAAGGAAAAAAATTAGGTCCAGGGAGAAGGGAAACAGATCTTTCTAATTTTAAAAATAAAAATAATGATAAAACATTAAATTTAATATTAAATAATGATTTAGAAGATGTAATAGATTTTTGTATAAAAAAAATTAAAGAAAGAATGACTAATGAAGAAATTTTACTTTCTATATTAAATATAGATCCTGATGAAGTAAATAATTATATTTTAAAAAATTTATTTTTTGAAAAAAATGAAGAAGAAAGATTTGATTATATTTTAACTGAAGATTTTAAAGAAACATTTTTTAATTCTTATTTAAAATTAAAAGAAAAAACATTTATCACTTCACAACTTTTATTTAAAATAAATAATTTTAATAACTAACTAAAATAAGGAATTTTTATGAAATTAGAAAAAAGACAAAAAAGAGCTAAAGAAAAAAAGAAACAAATGAATATTTTAAGACAACAAAAAAAAGCTCAATTAACTGAAAATAAGATAAAGAGAATTGAAAAATATCATATTTCTAATTCTAAAAAAATTTATAATATGATTAAATCTCATAAAAATAATGCTATTAATCTTTCTATTAACAAATTAAATGAATTAATTAAATTAATAAAAAATGATATAGAAGTACAAGAAAAATTACAAAAAAATATTGAACCTTTAAAAGAAAAACTAAAATATTTTGAAAATTTAAGAAATCAAATGTTAGTAACTAATGATATTGAATTCTTGTCACAAGGAGCTTGTCCTGAATATTTAAATAAAAAAATTCTTTATGAAGCTATTCTTTCAGCACAAGAAAAAATTGATGAATTTGATAAAAAAGCAAATACAATGTATAATTTAATTCAAATGATATCTTTAGTAGAATTAAAAAATTTAGAAATTATTTCACCATTACTTTTAAGATTTATTAAGGTTTTAAATGTTGTTCCAATGATAGAAATTTTTTATTTAGCAAATAAATTTATGAGAGCTTTAATTGATCCTTATGCTATGGGAAAATTAATAGAAATTAGTGAAAAAATAATCAGTTCAGATAAAAGAAAACCAATTTTTTCAGTTAACAAAAATATTTTAAAATTAATTAAAGAAACAAGAGATAAATTTAAAACTTTAGATCCTAATGCTGAATTACCACAAGATAATTTAGAAAAAATTCTTTTAACTTTAGAAGCAATAGAAAATTCTAATGATGATGAAGAAGTAGAATATGAAATAAGCACTGTTGAAGAAAATAAAGAAGAAATAGTAGAATATGAAATAGAAGATTCTAAAGAAAATAATGAAAAAGAAGAAAGTATTATAGAAGTAAAAGAAATAGAAGGAAAAATTAATTAAAATTAAATCCTTGAAAGAAGAAATTCTTTCAAGGATTATTATCTTTTTATTAAAACATTAAATTAAATATAAAAGGAAAAAAATATGAATATTGAATATTTTTATGTAAAAGATAATAACGCTTATGTAAAATCTGATTTTTTAAGAATTTATATCCCTAAAAATTATTTTGAAGGAGACTATCCGGTAGCTGAAATTAAAAATGAAAAAATTTCTACAATAGGAGTAGTATATATAAGTAGTTCTAATAAAAAAGAGTATTCTCCTAGTGAAAAAATCTTTTTATTAAAAGTTCCATGTGAACTTACACTTCTTCCAAGAGAAACTGAAGAAAAAATTATAAAAATAAATGGTGAAGAAGTAGAATGTACTATTTTATTATTTGAAAAAAATGATTTTTTTATGAATATCTTAGTTCAACAAACTTCTGATTTTGTGGAAATGTTTATTAATAAAATGCTTCATGCTGGAAAAATTCCATCAACTTTTGGTTATATAAATATTTTTTATTTTTATTTGGAAATCTTAAAATTTCATAAAGTAAATTTAAAAGTTCCACATTCTGTTTTAGCAGCAATCGTGTCTGAATTAGCACGTAGTAAATCTAATAAAGAAATTAGATTTAGAAATATTATTGGAAAGGAAGGAAATGTTTCACAAACGGATTTTAAATTATATAATATTAAAGAAATTCCTTTCTTGACATCTAATTTTGCAGCTATTACGTTTGAAGATGTAAATAGAGCTCTTCAAATAGCTGTAGCAAGAACTAAAAATGAAGGTAATGAAATTCCTTCACCTTTAGAAAATGTAATTTATTATTAAAAAAATGAAAAAAAGAAAACATATAATTAAATTTTAACAAAAACAATTAAAGAAAAAGGAGATTTATATGGCTGTAGAAGTAAACCGCCCTATGGTTATCTCTACTATTATGGATAATTCTGTAGTAGTTGAGAAACAAGAAGTAAGACCTAATAATGGTACGCTATTCTCAGTAATAACAAGTGATAGAGGAAGAGATGGCGAATTATTAAATTTCAATAGTGTAGATACTATTTTAAATGAATTTTGTGTAAATAAAAAACCTAATCCTAAAGTACATGGTCAAGCTATTTTAGATGTTCTTAACCATGTTGAAAATGGAGGTAATGCTTTAATTCTTAAAGTAGCTCCAGAAAATGCTACGTATCCTAATGGATTTTTAGCTGTACAAACAGAAGTTAAACCTTATGGTGCATATATTGATTCTATTGAATATCCTGATAAAATAATAATTAGTTAATTCAATCAATTATTAAGTTAATAACAAATTATGGATAGAAAAATGATAACAGAAATTCTTAAAAATAAGACTCTTTTTCTTTATATGCCTGATGATTCAGGAATAGGAGATACAGGAACAGGAAACACAAATACATTTGATATAAAATTAAAAGTAAAAAATAATTCATCATTTTTAATAAAAACAAAAGTAAAAATATATGAAAAATCAGCTATTAAAAATATAATAGACTTTTTTGATGGAAGAATATCAAAACTTGAATTAGATGATTTAGGTGGGTTAATTTATCCAGAAGATAAAATTTTAACTCAAAGTGATGAAATTGCATTTGATATAGGAGAAGTTGAAAAAGAAGTAACACTTAATATTCCTATTTCAAAATTATCTATTACTTCTGAAACAACAAAAATAGAATTAGTAGCTGTATTAATTCAGTCTTCAGAAACAGAATATGTATTAAATAAAGAAGAAGAAAATTATTATAATATAAATCCTTATGGATATGTATCAAAACAACCAATTTTACTACCTCCTATAATTATTTCTAATAATAGTGAAGATACAATTCAAAGAAAAACAATAACTTCTGAAAATATAAATAATGCTAAATTATTATTTAGACCATTAATAGGAAGTTTTGTTAATATTAAATCTGAAAAAAGAAATACTTCAAGATTAGGTACTTCTTTCCAAGAAATGATGAGAAAGAAAATTAGTTATAAAGATGGAGAAAAAAATATATTTCCAATACTTGGTTTTATAGGAAAATCTAAAGTTAATGAAGAATTTAATATTAAAATAGAATCAAACAATTCTTATGATAATACATATCCATTTAGAATTTATAATTTAAGTATTTATAAGAAAAATGTTAATGGTGAATTTGTTTTAGTACCAAATGGTGGTCCATTTGAAGTATCTTTTTCACCAGATGCTATTGATGAAAATGGAACTTCTTTCTTTATAGTAGATATTTTAAATAAATATTTCGATGGTGAATTAGAATTTTTCTTTAATGAAGATGCTTATGAAGAATTAGTGAATAAAATTTATGATCCTTCTTCTGCTACCGCTAAAGATATTAGAATAATGAATTATAAAAATCTTAATCCAACTTTAATTGATTTCTTATTCAATACTCCTTATAAAAATAAAGAAGAATCTAAATTTTACGAAGTTATTACTTATAGAACACATATTTTATCAAATAAAGATGATATTACTTTTAAGAAAGAAGAAAATAAAATAGTATTTGATAAAAATAATTTTGAAAGCTCAATAATTGATTCAACAACTAATATTACAATAAAATTATCTCATTTTAATTATGAAAAAGTTAATTATGAAAAAATTATTGATCCGATTTCAGGAAACTACGTAGAACAAATAAATATTAATTATCTTAATGATTTCATTATAAAGAATGGTGATTCTGGTTCTTGGAATAAAACTTCTACTATAGATGAAAGAGAAAATGCTATTGTAAATGCATACCTTGGAATAATTAATCCTAATATATTTAATAAAAAAATGTATCCTATCGATTTAGTTTATGATAGCAATCAATCTCAAAAAATTCGTAATGCTATCTATGAATTCTTAAAAGTAAGAACAGATGTATTCGGTTTCTTTGGTGGTACAGTAGAAGATACAAATGTATATCCAAATAAATTAGAAAGTTTCTTAAAAATAAAGAATTACTATTATAATAATCCAAGAGTGGCATTATATTTACAAAACTTTAATGAAATCGATAAATATAGTGGAAGAAATTTAGATTTTTCTGCTACATATGTATTATCTAAAAAAGTTATTTCAAACGATATTCAGTATGGCGTTCAAGCTCCATTAGCTGGAGAAGTTTATGGAGTTGTTGGAAGTAATACTATGAAAATTAGTTATATTCCAAGTCCTTCACAAGAAGAAGATATGTATAATAATAGAGTAAATTATTTCACTCAAAATCGTAATTCTACTTATTTAGGCACTCAATCTACTTCACAAATAAAAAATTCAGCATTATCTGAAATTTCTATTATGAGAAGTTTATTAAAATTCATGAGAGAAATAGAAGAAATTGCTTCTTTATATATTTATATGGACTTTAAAGATCCTGCTGTTTCAAGTACTTTTTTGGCAAGTGTATCAGAAGTTGGAGCTAAATATGTAACTATGAAAGCGTTTTATAATCCTACTTTTGAATTATATGCTACTGATTATGATTTAGTTAAGAAAAGAAGACGTTTAAAAGTATCTCTTGAAACACCTGATTTGTTAAAGCAAATTGTTTTAGATTTTGTAATTAATTAATAAAAAATGGAAAAAGAGCCATGGGAATAAACAAGTCATATAGCTTTGATACAACAAATTTCTTCAAAGAATTTAATAAAGTAAAAGAAAATGTTTTTAATACTGGAATAAGCGATACAAAAAAATTTGCAGAACCATATATAGGTGGTTATTCATTTATTCATATTTATTATAGACCATTAACATTAATAAAAGAACTTTCAGATTCAGAAAATAATAGTTCTAATAATGCTGCTGATAGTGATTTTAATGATTTTTTTGATTTAATGGAACTTACCTTTAAAGAATTTCAAAATCTTCCATCTATAGAATTACAGACTACAGGTATACAAGGTGGTTTTACTCAAAATGAACACCATTATCCTACTGAAATTGGTAAAAATATGACAGATGTTTCAATGAAATTTCAAGAATATTCAGGTGTTCCTTTTCAAAGAATGTTTCAAAAATGGATAACAGCAATTAGAGATCCCGAAACAGGATTATATAGATTAAGTAAATATGGATTAAAACATTATTCTATATCTCTTTTATATGTTAATACTAGTCCTGCTATCGGTAGTTCAGTTGCACAAACAAGAAGTGAATCTGTAGAATTTGCTTGTATTCTTACAAGTATGTTTCCTAAAAAAATTGATCTTGATAAATTTAATTATTCTCAAGGTGATCATAGTATCGGTGAAGTTGAACAAACATTTACTTGTAACCTTCACTGGGGTAAAAAAATTATGGATCGAGCACAAGAATTTGTTGCTTCAGATTACTTTTGGAAAAAAATTGACAAAGCTTATAATAATATTTATGATAACTTTGCTGGTGATAATGAAGCTTATAATGCTGGAGAAGTTTCATTTAATAATTTAAGTGATAAAGATGATCATACTGCTAATGATTTAACAGGATACCAAAAAAATAAAAAATAATTTAGAAAACAAATAATAAATAGAGCTATACTCATTTGAGTATAGCTCATTTTTTAAGTAGGATTATTTTGATTATTTAAAGTATCTATTTTTTCTTCTCCTGCATTTGTATCACCACTTGTTTGTGCTTGTTCAGCTGGAGGATTTTCTAAATTTTGATTATTTTGTATTGTATCATTTAATTCATTCATATCAATTCCTTCCATTCCACTTGAATCACTGTTATCAATTTGTTCTTCTTCATTTCCTTCTTCTTGTTGTTCATTTCCATATCCACCTTCATTTCCATATCCACCTTCATTTCCATCTTCATCTTTTACTCTTGGTTCAATACTTGGGTTTTCTCTAATTATATTATTTACTACAGTAGCAAGAAGTTCTTCATATTCTTTCCAATCTATTATATTAATAATTTTTTTAGTAATTTCTTTAGTAAATTCGAATTTTAATTTTTCAAGAGGAATATGAGGATAATTTGAATGAATTTGAGCTTCAGGAATAAAGGTAGAAACTATTTTTTCTATTACTGATTGTGCGTTATTAATTAAGTCTGTAAGATTAGTAAGGTTTAAAGTAGCAGGCGAAGGAAATGTTACAGAAATATCATTTACATCTATTTCATCATAATTATTATTTTTAATAAATTCATTTTTATAAAGAGCTCTTACAAATTGAGTAGCTGAATAAGTATATGCTTTTTGTAAAAGAATAATTTTTCTTATAAATTTACCATTTATCATGGTAAGTGTTTTAGCTAATTCTATATCTTCGGTATAATTTAAATGAGCAGAAGGAACTCCCGTTCCAGAAATAGTAGCTTTTAATAAAAATTCAAGAAATTCATTATTTCCTAAATCTACTTTTTGTCCTTCAATAATTTCAAGATCAAGTGGTTTTTCACCATCTATGGTTGGAAAATAATAATCATCGAATTGTCCTATAAGATTAAGGATAGTTTGAATATCACCGAAGTTATTAAATTTTATTTCTCTACTTTTAACATCTTGCATAGTTCTTTGAATAGCAGCTTCAATTTCTTTTTCTTCAGGATTTACATCTACATACCAAGCACGTTTATCATTTCCTCTAACAAGTGTCATCATAACATTAGTTAATAAAACTGAAACATATAACTTTGCTGTAAATATTACATTTTCAAATATACTTGTACCATATTCTATATCTATATCATCATTTGGATAAAAATGAATTACTTTAGAAGCTGGAATAAAAACAATATTAATTTTTTTATTATAAAGATTTTTTTGTTGTAATAAATTAAGTATAATATATTTTAATTCTGGATTATTTACAATAACTTTTTTATTTATTTTTTTAATTATTCCATTTAATAAAAACTCATATAAAAAATCATTTTTTGATTTAGCTAAATTATTTTCTTGTGAAGTTTGAAAAAGAGTATTAAAAACATCTATTTTTGTATAATCATTATTTGCAAGAGGATTATTTCTATCTACTGTTTCAATATAATAATAACCATAAGTAAAACCATTAGCCCATAATTTAATAGTATTTTCAGGCTTTAATATTTTTATAACAGAACCGTTTAATTGAGTAAAATCATATCTATTTTTAATTTTTTTCTTTATTTTTTTAAATGAAATATCTTCTCCGTCAACATCAATGGTTGAAATAGATTTATATTTGCTTTCTTTTTGAGGATTTTTTATTGCTTTTTCTTCACTTAATTGCATAAATACTTGATTGGAAATATTAAATTCTTCATTTAAAGTAATTATATCATTAAAAAAATAACTATGATAATTTTCAGTAATTTGAATATTATTATCGATATAATTTACTAATTCTTTTTTTAATATATTTTGAATATTTTCATCTCTACTAATTTTATTTACTTCTTCATTAATTAAAGTAATTAATTTCTTATCTATTGGAGAAATATCATTTTCATTTAAAAGTATACATTCGGAAAGAGGAATACTATTTTTATGAAAAGAATTAATTTCTATTCCTAAATTTTGATTTTCTTCTGAGAGACTATAAGAAGAAAGAGCTTCTCCAACATGATCAACTAAAATAAATTCGTCTCCTTTATAAAGTGAGTTTCTTATATAAGAAGTTACTTTGCTATCTATATCATATTTTTGTTTTAATTTTTTAATATTTTCACTAAAAATAGATTGTGTATAGCTATTATATTTGCTATTTAATTCAATTACAATACTATTTTTACTAGCATCATCTGGAGAAATAATGTTTTCTACATAAGTATTACATGCTTCAGCTAATTGAGTAACTATTTGAAAAATTATTTCATAATTTTTGTAATTTAATATACGATTACGTTCAAGTTGCATCATTTGGCTAATCAAATTTAAATTTTCTTGATTAGACAAAGATTTTTGAAGTTGATTAACTTTTTTATCGATAAATTTTTTCTTTTCTTCTGGTTTAATTTTTCCTAAGTCTGAATATACTGCATTAAAAAGTGCTAATATATCCTGTTGATTTCCTGGGGTAGAAGAAAGTTTTTTTACTATTTGATTAATATTCTTTTCTAATCTTTCAACAGGTTGAATATTTTCTTTATCATCAGGAGTTATTCCATAAATAAATTTATCAACTTGAGAATCGATATTTTTAATATTTTTATTTTTGTTGTTAAGAGTATTATTTTGTTCTTTCATAATTTTCTTACCTTTGTTTATAATTATTCAATTGTTATTATGAAAAATAACAAAAAAAAGAAAGTCAGTCTTTTAAAACTGACTTTCCGATTATGTTTAAAATACAACAAATCTTAATCTTTGAATTAAAGTTAAATTTACTTTAGGAAATTCTTCTATAATATAACAAATAGTATCATTTTCATTTCTAATAAAATTCAAATTTATATTTGTTTGGGATTTAGAATTAGAGAAAAAGAAATTAGAAGGAATTCTTAGATCTATTTTTTCATCTTCATTGTTTAACTTAGGAATTTCTATTTTAATTATATCTTTTAATAATTCTTCATTATCTAACGGAATAATAATATCTTTTGAAATTTCGTTTTCTAATCTTTCATTGATTAATTCAAGTCTATTTTCAAAAATATTTCTATACGGCAAAGTTATATTAGTTTCATCGGTAAAAATTTTTATTCCTTCTTCATTACTTATCATCGATATTTTATTTTTTTCTTTTTTAATATTAAATAATAATTCAGGATTTTCTACATAAAAAGAAGAATTAACTATATCTTCAAATTCTTTTTGTTTTTTATTATTATTTTTCTTTTTAGAAATATCAAAAATACCAAAATAGTCTTCTCCTGTTATATAACATGAATCTATTGTATAAGGACCTTTTTTTTTTAGAATTTGATTTATTTCATATAAAACACTGAAATTAAGGATAGTTTTCATTTATTTTGTTTCCTTATTTTTTTCTATTAATTTTATAATTTCTGAAAGATTTGGAAATAATAAATATTTAGAACAGGTAGAAATAATATCTTCACTTATATAAGCATCAACTAATTCTTTTGCTGTATCAGTTAATACTATTTCTTTTTTGTTTTCTTTTTCTTCTTCATTTTCAAAAATTTCTTCATCTTCATCGTTATAATTTTCATCAACTTCTCTATTCTCCATCATTATTATTTTTCCAAATAAAGTTTCATTAGCAATTAACCATGCTGAAATTGTAGAAGGATATTGACTGGAAAAATCTAAATCTATTACATTTTCAAAAACATATTTAAGATTTTTTCCAAGAAGTTCATTATAATATCCTTTAGCATCTATTAGATTAGGATCTCCTACAAAACCACCACTAATTTTTTCTTCTTTGGTTTTGTCTCCTATATAAGAAGCATTATGATTATTAGAAAGAATATATCCTTGATTTCTATAGAACCTTCTTGCTACAGCTCTTAACATAACGGTTTTCTTAAATACTTTATCCAATCTACAAGCTGAATCCTGTGCAATCGTCCATACTTGCATAATATCCAATGTTTTCTTTTCTATTCTTGATATAAGAGCAACGTCATGTATATTATATAAAATAGATTCTATATACATTTTAGAAAATACATTTTTTTTAGTAACATCAGAAGAAAATGTCTTTTTAGTATCTCCTAATTCTTCTTCTGCTATAGCATCCAAAGCATAAGAAGCTTTTTTAGCAGATTTACGATGAGCAGCATATATAAGCATTTGGTCAACAAAATTAGTATAGCAATTAGCTTTAAAAAAGTCTCCTTTATCAGCAAAATCTTGATTTTCTCTGTCTTCATAATAATATACCTTACAAAGATCTTCTGGAGTAAGAGCTAAAAGACTTTCTAATTCCTTTTCTTTTTCTTTTTTTTGTTTAGAAGTTAATTTATTACTTTTAATACTTTTTGCTAATGCTACTTGAGTATCGTTTAACACCTGTTCTATCCAATCATAATCGCAAACCAATTTACGAGCTTCCTTTGTAAAGAAATATCGTTTATTTCTTACAGCATAATTACTTTGTTCGATGTCTTCTAATATTTCATATCCATTTAAATAAGAATATCGATTTAAAAGATACTGGATATCAAATTTAATATTCCATGCAGCAACAATTTCAGGTTTTAATTTATGAAGAAGTTTAAAGAAAGCTTCGATCATAGCAATTTCATCATTAAACAAGAAAAATTTAATATCTTTAATTTCAGCTCCTTTTTCATTTTCATCTTTTAATGCTTGTTGTTTAATCGCTTCCCTATAATTTTCATCATTCCAAAACTTTTCTTTTCTTGGATCATCTATTCCTGGGTCATTAAAAAGAAATACATACATAATATCATCTATAAGAATTGTATTTAATATAATAGGAGCTAATGGTTCAGTTTCATTATACATCTTATCTAACTTATCATTATTAGTTTCGATATCAAAAAATCCTATAGAAATAGGAATCATATCATTAGAATATTTCGATTTTACTTTATCGAACATATAATCTTCAATATCAATATCAGCGTCATGTACATATAAGTTTTTATAATAATAATTCTTTAACTGACTTACACTTAAACTATCTAAATCAAGATTTTCATCTTCAAAACCATACTTTACTAATTCTTTATGAATTTCTTTAAATTTTTCTTTAGGATAATATGGTACTTTTATAGGATGTACACTTTCAATAGGAACTTGTGTAGGAAGATAATATTTTTCAGTAGGTTCTTCATTATTAATATAAACTTCTACTTTTGGATTTACTTTAATGGAAAGATGCTTTTTATTATTTCCGTCTTTAGTATATAAGAAAAAAGCATCTGGAAGGAGTTTATCGTTAATAAATACTCGATTACAATAAACTCCGTTCACGTATAATAATTTTTCTTTCATAGTAATTCCTTTATTTTAAATCCACATTTTAGTATCAACTATGTTAGTATAATATCTTGTTCCTCTAACTTTTACTATTTCTAAACCAAGAGATTCTAATAAATTGTGGATATGTTTTAAAGAATCATTTAATATTTCTTCATAATTAATAAATGGGATTAACCATTCAGGAACTTTATTTAATGAAAATGGAAATGATATAGTACTTAATCCGTATTTTTTTAATTCTTCATGAGTGAATACAAAATTTTTAATTTGTTCAGCTTTTTCTTCATCTATAGCTTTTAATTTTTCTAAGTCTTCTTCAGTAATAAGATTAGTTTTATATGTCAAGCATTTATCACCAAAAATTATAGGTTGTTCTGGATATAAATAATTCCATATGACAGCTCCACGAAAAGCACTTATTCTATAAGGAAATTTATAACCTGATTCCGGATTAACTCTTTCAGTTTTAGCATATTCTATAGAACCATTATTAAGTTCTTCGATAATTCTATTTTCAAATTCTTTCAATTTTCGTAGAATAACAATAAGGTCTATTTTTTCTTTAAAAAATTCTTCTCTTATTAAATTTTGAAAGAAATTTTTAATATTTTTATGCACTATAGATTTCTTAAATGTTAAACCTTTTTCTTCTATAGAAAGTTCTTTTTTAAGTCTACCTTCTTGAGCAAGAATAGAAAGTGTATAGTTTTTCTTTTTAGGAGTAAGGATAATACGATCGATGATGAATTCATTTTTCATCGAAATAAGGTTTTGTCTTTCAGGTTCTACATGAAGTTTGTTTAATAATTTTTCAAGTGTTTTAGTTATGTAAAAAGTAATGAAAAAAGCTGCAGTATTTAATATTGAAATTTTATCTTCACCTTTAATTTCTTTATTTATTATATTTGAAACATATTTAACATAAGGATCCAAATAAATAAAAGTACTATCGGTATCTATAGTAAGAACAAAATAACGTTTATGATAAAGACAACGATTATAACGATTAAAATAAAACTGATAATTAGCTACCATAGATTCTATATAATTAGTCCATAATTCATATAATTTAATATCATTTTCTTCACTTTTATTTTTTTGAATCCGTTTAATATTTTCATTAATATCACCTGAATAATTATACTGGAAAAGGATATTTTGAAACATTTGTTTTATAGTAGGAAGTTCAATATATTCATAAAAATTATTTTTATAATACAATTTATATAAGCTTTTTTCATCTAAATTAGATAAAAAATCAGTAAGTTTTACTACTTCTCTTTCAGTTAATTTTAATGTATTATCTATAAAACGTTTTATAACTTTTTCAGGAGTTATATCAGCTATTTTCATATCAACATAACTTTCTTCAGTAGGAATTTGTTGTAAAGTTTCGTCTATATATTTAATTAACTGAGTAAAATTATCGAATAAGATATTTCCGAAGAATGTTTCAAAAGCAATAGTAGCAGTAGTAGTTAGAGTACGTCCAGTAGTAGTTACTGATTCGGCATTAAAGCGATTATAAAAAATTGAATTAGATTCAGCAAGGATTCCATAATATGAATTCATATACAATTTATCTTTGAGCTGTTCAGCGTTTTTAACAGAAGCTATGTTGATAAAATTTTGATATTCAGGAGAATTTTTATCATATTTTTTAGCTTCTTCCATTGCTTGAAACATTTCATCCTTATTTTTTTTCCTTGATTGTTTAAAATAAGTAAGGATTTTATCAGAAAGCGCTTCTTTATTTTTATAATATAGAGTACAACTTCCTGAAATAGTATATTTTGTATTAGGAAGAAACTTATCAAAAACTTCTAAAATACTAATTTTCTTTTGTCCATTTTTATAATTATTTTTTATTACTATATCATAATCTGGAAGATTATTTAATTTTTCAGTAATAATTTCATCTAATTTTTCAGAAAAAGAATCAATTTCTTCTTTTGAATAAAAGTAAGAAAGATATTTTAATACATAATTTCGATAATCTTCGACTATCATGGTGTTTCCTTTTGATTTTTATAAGTTAATTAAATATTATTTTGTATTTTTTTAATAATAAATATTTGTTTCATAATATCTTTTAATTATAAAGCTTTCCTTAGAACATAAGGAAAGCATGTAATAATTATTATTTAACAATTAAAGATATCAATTTAGATAAGATTCCTTTTTTATCTTCTTTATCTTTAATTTTTTGAATTCTTTTATTGATATAATCGATAATTGTTTTATTTAAATAAAAAACATCATTAAAATCTTTTCCTTCAAATAATTTATTAAGAGAATTAAAGAATAATTCTTGTCTTGTTTTATATTGATTATTTAAATCAATAGTAAAAACGTCATATACTTCAGAATTTTTTGGATTTTTATTTTCATCTTTATAACCAATAACGATTATATCAGCTACAAAATTATTTTCTTTTAAATAATCAATAGGGTCAAACTTTATTTTTAATTCAACAGAATGATGAAGGTTATAAAGATTCTTTATAATAATTAATTCTTGAATATGAGTTATTCCATCAAGTACGACTTCATAAGAATAATTTACATAATCATCAACAAAATCATACATAAGTCCTTTTAAAAACATATAAAAATCAATGTCTTTTGTTTTAAATATAAATACAAAATATTCCTTTTGATCTTCAAACTCTTCAGTTATTCTGTAGATTGAAAATAAGTAATTAGTAAACACTTCTTTTATTTTTTTATTACAAAAAGAATCATAAATTTGATTAATCATATTTTCATCTTTAACAAAGATATCTTTATTCATAGCATAAGGATTAATAATTCCTTTTTGATAAAGACCTTTAAGATAATCAATAATATGTTTTTCTAACATAGTAAAATTGTTAGAAACATTAAAATCATTTTCGCTTTGAATGAATTTGATTTTTCGAAACATTTTAGTATTCCTTAAATTTGTGTTTAAAATATATTTAATTACTTGATTATAATATATATTTAAAAATAATTTATAATATAAAAAATTGTTATTAATTTAATAAAATTTTAATAAAATTAATAGTTTTATGGTATAAATATAGCAAAGGGGGATCATAGAAAATTTCATAGATTTAAAGGCAAAAAAAAATAGAACCTGACTATAAAAATCAGGTTCTATTCATTACGGATAAGCAAAAAAAAAGAAATAAATAAACCTAATCTTTAAAAGATTAGGTTTATTATAATATTTATTGATATTTATAAGTAGCATTTTTTATATAATGATTAATTACTATAGAAGCCATATATTCATTAAGATTTGTAATATCAATTTCTTTTTTAAGAAGAAACATATTTTGTTCTTCTAAATAAAATCCAATAAGAATGAATGATTTTTCTTTTGTCTTTAATGTTGCTATTGCTTCATATGTATCTTCATTATAAAATACTAATTGATAATTTACTTTATAATTTTTCTTATTAATTTGAAAACTATAAAGAATATTTGTAAATATTAATAAAGACAATAAGACAAGAATGATTTTGGTTTTCATTTTAATTCCCCTTATTTTTTGTTTAAATAAATGATGAATAATTTATTATAATAATATATAGTTAAATTTAATTTAAATAAATAAAAGGAAGAAAAATATGGATGAAAAAGAAAAAGAACTTCAAGAAAGTAATAAATTAATTATTCAAGAAAATGAAACTAAAGATATAATTAACGTAAGTGAAAAAATATTAGCTTCTGAAAATCTTTTAAAAAAAGAAATGAATGAAATAGATGAACTTTATTTAGAAGTAAAGTCTCATCTCGATAAAGTAAAAGAAATACGTTCAAAATCCCGTATAGATTTAAATGCAGGACTTCAAATAACAGAAAAAGTTAATACTTTTCCCTTTATATATCAACAAACTACTAATATTATAGCCTTAAAAAATTTGAAACTAAATTTAATAAAAGAATTAAATTCATTGATTAAAACAGATGCTGATTTAGCTCTTAAAAATTTTGCTGCCATGTTAAAAAATAAATCAAATGAAGCAGACGTTAGTAAAATACTTTCAGAATTATTAAATGTAGTAATGACTGAAAAAAATACTTCTCCAAAAGATTTTTTTAATTCAGAATTAGAATCTACTGATTATGAAGAAATAGTTGAACTGGAATTAGAAAAAAGACTTTCCAGTGGAAAATTAGATGAGAATTTATTTACACAAGATAAAGATTATTATGAAAGTGAAGAAGAGGATTATTTAAAAGAAAAAAATATAGAGGATAAATATAGTTTCAAATTTTTAGATGAAAGAAGGAAATTAAGACTTGTTTATGATGTTACTAATGAAAGATTATATATATGTAACAAAAATCAACAATATCATTTTTTAGAAGATTACGGATATAGTGAAGATATGTTTTCAATAATTTATAATGAAGAAGAAAATTCTTATTATGAAGAAAATATAGTAAAAGGATATATAGAAGCATTAGTTTTTGAAGAAGATCCCTCTGAAGAATAAGCATAATCCGCTTATTCTTCATTTCAAAATTGTTTATATAAACCTAAACTAATCGTATTTGACTTGTTTCCTAAACCTGTTTGTAATAATAATTGAAAACTCTTATAAGTTATTCCAGTTCCTAACAATAATTGATTATTATTAGTAGAAAATTCTTTTTGAATTCCTCCTCCAAGTAAAAATCCTATCTTATCTTCATTTTCTTTTCTTTCAAAAGTATTTTTAGCAAAATCAAAATCAAGATATAATTTAGAACTATCTATCTTAATATACGGATTATCGTAATTAAAATAAACTCTTATTAAATTATCTTTAGAAACAGTTTGAACTACTTGAAAATTTAATTTAAATTGAATTGTATCAAGATTTAAATATGATTTTATAGGATTTAATACCGAATCTTTGAAAAAAGCTACTAACTTTCCATTTAAATTAAAATAATTATCTTTTTCTTTTATTTTAAATACTAAAACACTTTTTGCGTCTTTTATTTTTTCATCATCTATCTTTAAATTATATAAAGAATCTACTTTTAAAACTAAATTTTTAAGTGAATCATTTAATTGAACTATTTCAACTTCTTTCATTTCTATTTTTTTGATTAATTGTGCGTTTACCTGTGCTATTGAAAGAATTTCTTCATTTCTTTTCTTTAATTCTTTTTTTAATTGATAATTAATTTTTTCTTGTAATTCTTTTTGCTTTAAAAGTTCTGTTTTTTCTAATTCAAGTCTATTTACTTCTTTTGTTTTGTATTTAAGAACTAAATTTTCTTCTTTATATTTATCTATTTCAGATTTTAATTTAAAATTACTTACTATTAACATTGTTACGATAATAATAAAAATTAATACAAGAACTTTTTTAAAGTTTTCATTAATCTTTGCCATTATTTTTTCCTTTTTTATTATTAATTAAATGTTTTAAAAAATGTTTTAAAAGTCGATAAGCAATTAGCTTATCGACTTTGATTTATTAAAAAAGCTCTTTTATATCCATTTATAGGAATTAATGGTTTATCATCTTTATTATAAAAAACTAAAGCAAAATATTTAATGCTTAAAACATCTGTAGGAACAATTCTTCTTTTCTTTATATAAATTCCTTCACCATCACGCTGATTTCCTTTTTCTGAAGGGGAAGTATTAGCTTCTATGGTGATTCCATTAGGACCCTTCCAATCTTGAATAACAAATCCTACATGCCCTTGAGAACTTCCGGCTTTTTCCCATATTATTATGGAACCTTTAGGGATTGTATACAATCCCATCATTACGTCTCTAGCAGAAACAACATATTCAGATTTTTTAAATGCTTGTGCTAATCCACTTCTTATAGAAGGAATCGGTATTTTATTTACAGTTAATACATAACTTACAAAAGAAGCACAATAAGGCATTCCTTCTCTTAATCCAACACTTTTTAAAAATTTTGTTATTATAGGACCATCATTTCTTCCTGTTCTTTCAGTTACTTTTTCATAAGATATAGCAGTGTCTAAATGACGAAGTCCTGTTGAAGTAAAAAATTTATTTTGAGCCGATAATAGCTGCTGCAATAATAATAGCGACACCAAGCAAAGCCAACGCATAGGCAATGTTTCCTTTTTTTAATTCTTCTAATAGATCAATATTTGGCAAAAGATATTCATCTATTTTAAATAAAAACCAAATAGCCATTCCAGCTAAAAATATTAATAAAGCAAAAGAAGAAAGTTCAGGAATATAATTAATTGATAAAAATACTGCTAAAAAACTTATTATAAAGCTTTTTGTCAAAAATTTAATATTTTTTATTTTATTGATTGTGTTGGATATTAATAATTTTAAATAATTATAAATTTTTTTTAATAAAAACATTTTATTTTTCTCCTTTTATTTTATTAAATTAGAAGTTTTTGTGTTTATTTCTAAATTTTCTACATAAACTATCTTTTTCATTTTCAATTCTTCTTTCAGTTTTTATTTTAATTCCATTTTCTTCTGCTTTACTATTTATATAATCCATAATTATATCTTTTGAAAAAGCTCCTAAAAAAACAGAAAAAATAAAAATTCCCATTATTACATACCAATTAGAAAGAAATTTAGGCAATTTAAGAAATTCTTCATGTTGTTCTTTGTTTTCTTTAGTGATATCTTCTATTTTTTCAGCTACCTTTTTAAGTTTTTCAGAAGTTATTAAAAGATCTGAAGAAATTTTTTTCCATTCTTCTTCATTCTTTCTAATTTCTTCATAGATATCATCTATATCACCATACATTTTATTTTCATTTTTAATAATCATTTCTAATTGCCCATCTAAATTGGATGCAATTTCAGAAATTTTTGTAACGTTGGTAGAAAGAGTTTTATAAGATTCCAAAAGAAAATTAATATTTACTACTAATTCATGTAAAGGAAGTAATAATTCTTCTGGATTTTTTCGAACTTCTTCCATTTTAGGTAATTTAATTTCATTATTACTCACTTTCTAACCTCTTATTAGTACGATATTTTGTTTCTTTTTTAGTAAGATCCTCAATTTTAGTTTTTAAATTATTTGTATTATCAAGTAATTTACTTAAAATTTTATTTTGTTCATCAGTACTATTTAGTATCGCTATTCCTAAAATTTTTGAAACAAGATTTAATAATTCCATTGTATTATCGTTAACTAAAAAAAAATCTTTATTATCCTTTGTTTGATGACAAACTAAATTATCCTTTGTTTGATGACAAACTAAAAGTCCCCAATTCTTTGTTAATGTAGAAATAGGAATAAAAAATGTTTTATTTATATTATGTTTTTTCATAAAATTAATGAATTCAGGTACTTTATTTTTATAATTATCATCACTATTTATTATTAATATTTTTTTATAATTAATAATATTTTCAAGTATTTGTTCTTTTATAAATTCTGTTTTTAATAAATAATCAATATCTTTTTCATCTATATTTAAATTTTTACAACTAAAAAGATATTTTCGCTCTAAATATTTTTTATTTTCTTCATCTTCTTTTAATTCAAATAAATTCATTCTACAAAATCTAAAAACATTAGCAATTTTATCTAATGCAAAATAAACTTCTTTTTTTGTTATAATATTTGTTAAAAAATTTAATGAAATTTCATTTAATATTTTTGAA
>Ga0116166_1001125_pt1 | contig 24763 bp, 24 predicted proteins | sample AD_JPNMR2_MetaG_FD_89884 | JGI IMG/M metagenome (GOLD analysis project Ga0116166, IMG submission 89884) | Active sludge microbial communities of municipal wastewater-treating anaerobic digesters from Japan - AD_JPNMR2_MetaG | ecosystem: Engineered > Bioreactor > Anaerobic > Digestate | place...
AAGTATCGAATCTTGGCTTTATCCGAAAAGCCGAGATGAAGTCAAGGAGCGGCTTGTTGACTCGCGGAGATCCCCCGGAACCAGGCGTGTGGACGTCAAGTGGGTGCATCCTTGACAAGAGCGTGGACGGCAGGGACGGATCCTTCGGGGCGGGACGTCCGATCGGCCGAGGAAGGGGCATGAACGGGAGGGTGCTCTCCGCGGGGGCTCGGGGGGCGGTGCGGTGTGTGTCGACCCTCCGGTCGGCCGGTAGCCGTTTTCGCCTTCGTGCAGTCTGCATGCCCATGAGAGGGCGCCCGGCCGGTTGCACGCTGCGATGGCTTGGCGTAGAATGAACGCCGTGTGGAAGGACATCCAGGGCGACGAGGGCGTGAAGGCCCTCTTGAGGGAGTACTGCCTCACCGGCCGCGTCCCCCACGCGCTCCTCTTCGCCGGGGAGGCGGGTGCGGGAAAGACGAGGATGGCACTCGAGTTCTTCAAGGCCCTCAACTGCCAGGAACATGCGGCCGAGGCCTGCGGCCGTTGCCCCTCGTGCGTAAAGGCCGACTCGGGGAGCCACCCGGACATCCACGTGGTGAGGCCGGAAGAGGGGAAGCGGTGGATCCACGTCGAGAAGGTCCGGGAGACGATCCAGGAGGCGACCCTGAGGCCTTTCGAGGCGAGAACGAGGTGCATTCTCGTGGAACCTGCCGAGGCGCTCAACGTGCAGAGCGCGAACGCCCTGCTCAAGACCCTCGAGGAGCCGCCTGGAAACACCGTCATCGTGCTCGTCAGCCACAGGCCGTCCCTGATCCTGCCCACCGTCGCCTCGCGCTGCAGGACACTGAGGTTCCATGGCGCGAAGCAACCTCCCCGCGTGCAGGAAGAAGAGGGCGGGGAGGCGCCGTCTTCCCTGTACGGGCTCGTCGACGAGGAGGTGCGTCGAGACGTCATCGGGCTCCTCTTCGGGGCGGACCCGGCTCTCCTCGCGAGAAAGTACTCCGAGCAGGCGGACGTGGACCTCCTGGATGACGTCCTCACCGTGAGCGAGGCCATCGCCAGGGACGTGCTCGTCTCCAGGACGGCGCCCGGCAGGGTGCTGAACAGGGAGCTCCTGGACATGGGGCTTGGCCGCTGCGGTCTCGAACGTGTCGAGGAGATCCTCGAGGTCGTCTCCGCCATACGGAGAGGGGTCAACGAGAACGTGAACGTCCGGGTCGGGGCCACCGAACTGTTCGCGAGGATCTCCAGGCTGTCGGGCCTTGCGGGCGGCTGAGGCCTTTCGTCCCTAGGGTCTCTTCCATCGCGCCCTCTCGGGGCGTCTCCTGAGCAGGACGTAGATGGCGCCCGTGCCCCCGTCGCACGGCCGGGCCGAGCAGAACGCAAGGACGAGCCTCGACAGCTCGCCCGTGGTGAGCCATTTCACCACCGCCTCCTTGAGCACGGGGCCCGACTCAGACTTGAGACCCCTCCCGTGGATCACGAGCAGGCATCTGAGGCCCATGGCGTGACTGTTCTCCACGAAGGCCCTGAGCATGACCTTGGCCTCCTCCCTCAGTGCGCCGTGCAGGTCGAGGTGCGCCTGGACGGCGTAGTCGCCGGTCTTCAGGCGTTTCATGACCCTCGGGTCGAGGGTGGTCACGTGGCCCTCGAGGTACTCTCCGGTGCAGGTCACGTCGAACCTCGAGGTTCCCCTGACGAGCGCGCTGAGGGCCTGGATCACCTCCATGTCCTGTCTCAGCTTGTTCTCGCGCACCCTTTTCACGACCTCCGACGTGGTGAGAGGCTCGGGCTCCACGGTGTCCCTGTGAGACATGGGCCTCACGCCCTCCATCGCGCGTCGGAACAGGGTTGCATCGTCCATCTCCTCCCGGGTCGCGGGAAGGGGTTCGACACGGGCTTCTTGTCGCGGTGTCTCTCGTGTCCCCCGCTTGACAACGATGCCCTCGAGCTTGGAGAAGGGTCGGTTGAAGGGAGGCCCGTCCTTCATGGGGGTGGTGTAACAAAAAAAAAGGGCCCACTCAAGAAGAGGTGGTAGTGGGCCGAAAAAGGAGGTCTATAGCCCTTTGTTGGGTTGTCGTTGACGCGTGCTGTATACATGCGGTTGTTCATGCTGTCAAATACAGATATCTTATGGTAGTGTTAAAGAATAGTAAATTATGGTGTAGCAGGGAACGCTCATGAACATCCATCAGGTCCACATATTCAATGTCGCCGCCAAGACGCTGAGCATCACGAAGACGGCGAAGAAGATGAACCTCTCGCAGCCTTCGGTGAGCATCCAGATCAAGGACCTCGAGGACTCGCTCGGCGTCCGCCTGTTCGACCGCATCAACCGGAGGATCACCCTGACTGACGCCGGCAAGGTGTTCCTCGACTACTCGGAAAGGCTCCTGAGACTCATCGAGGAGATAGAGGCCTCGATGAAGGGCTTCAGCTCGGGCGATGCCGGGAGGGTGGTGATCGGCGCATCCAGCACGGTGGGGGTCTACGTGCTTCCCAGGTTCCTGGGCGAGTTCAAGGAACGCTACCCGAAGGCGGAGATCTCGTTGAACATCATGAACAGGAAAGAAGCCGTCGAACAGTGTCTCGCCGGTTCCCTCGATTTCGCCTTCATGCAGGACCCTCCCAGGCATGCAGACCTCGACGTCGAGTTCTTCATGAAGGACGAGCTCCTGATCGTGTGTTCCCCGAGGCACAGGTGGGCCCAAAACGAGTTCCTCACCATGAAGACCCTCTCCACGGAACCCGAGCCGATCATCCTCAGGGAGGAGGGGTCCGGGACTAGGGCCCTCATCGAGTATGTCCTCAAGCGCTACGGCATAGAACGCAAAGTGACCATGGAACTGAGTTCTTCCGAGGGCATCAAGCGGGCCGTCGAGGCGAACCTCGGGGTGGCTGTCCTCTCCAAGAGCGTCGTCAGCAAGGAGGTGGATGCGGGAACCCTCGTGGCGCTTCCCATACGGGATCTCGACACGGTGCGCGAGTTCTACATCGTGAGGAACCGGAAAAGGGCCTCCTTGCCACTCGTGGAGAGGTTCGGCGAATTCATCCTCTCGTGCAGGGAGAAGATCGCGCCGATCCCAGGCTAGAGCTGAACCGGTTCTTTCTCCCACCTCCTACGGGGTTTTCGCCGCACCGGGCGCCGACCCCCGGCCCGGACAGGTTCCCCGGTGTTCGTTCGTGCCTGGACACGCCCGAACCCCAGGTCATGGTGTCTCGAGCCCCGCATGGACGTATGTGCCGCTCCATGGGGACCGGGTGGGACGACGTGCCCTCGCAGGGGCCGGGACGATCGTACGCCCCGAGGCCGAACGCGGCTGTACGCCAAAGGCCGGCTTCGACAGGACAGGGAAACGCATGTGCAACGGGTATCGGCTCGCCGTGCGCTCAAGGCGACGAGGGCGCGACCGGGCCCGGTATCCAAGAAGAGGTCGTCGTGGATATCGGGAGACACGCACGTGCCATGCTTTCACTGAGCCGGATGGAGGCCCTTCAGGGAGGACCGGTCGTCCGACGACCTGTCAGAGGGGGGCGCCTGGATGTTCATGTGGTGAAGCGTCACCGGCGGGAGGCGCGAGGCCCACGAGTCCCCCCTGGGACGTGGGTTGCCGCGCCTTGCACGAGGGGCACCTTTCCACCTCCTGGAAGGCCGTACGAAGGGATGATGCGCCCGTTTGTCTCTGTTGACAGGCAAGAGAACCTGATGGTATGAATCGCCATTCAGTTTATCATCGGGGGCACATATGCTCGAAGTGAGGATCCATGGACGGGGAGGGCAGGGCGCAGTCACATCCGCCGAGCTCATAGCCATTTCAGCCGTCGACACCGGAAGGTACGCACAGGCCTTCCCGAGCTTCGGCCCGGAGAGGCGGGGTGCGCCTGTCGTGGCGTTCTGCAGGGTGGACGAGAAAGCGATCAGGATCCGCGCCAAGGTCTACTACCCTGACGTGGTGGTTGTGCTGGACCCGGGGCTGGTGGACCTGATCGACCCGACCGAGGGGATGAAGGAGGGCGGGATCCTCATCATGAACTCCCGGAAGAGACCCTCTGAGGTGGCGGCATCCAGGGGCGGGGCCGTACGGGTTGCAACGGTCGACGCGGACAGGATCGCGATAGAGGAGCTCGGACGTCCCATCGTGAACACCACCATGATAGGTGCGTTCATCAAGGCGACCGGCATCGTGGGCCTCGATGACATCAGGGGGCCCATCCTGGACAGGTTCGGGTCGAAACTCGGGGAACGAAACCTCAAGGCCCTCGAGAGGGCCTATCATGAAGTCGAGATCGGGGGATAGCACCATGGCCAAGCCGATGGAGCAGATCACGCGGCAGGAACTCGAGACCGGCGCCGTCGTCGTCGAGGTCGGGAACTCTGTCCAGTACGAGACGGGATCCTGGCGGTCCGAGCGGCCGGTCGTCGACAAGGAAAAGTGCATCAAGTGCATGTTCTGCTGGCTGTACTGTCCCGAGGGGTGCATACGCCAGGCCGAGGAAGGACACTTCGAGGCCGATCTCACGTACTGCAAGGGGTGCGGGATCTGCGCGGAGGAGTGCCCGGTGAAGTGCATAACGATGGTCATCGAGGAGAAGTGAACCATGGCCAAGACACGAAAGGGAGTGGAGGTCTCGATCGCGATAGCTGAGGCCGTCAGGCAGGCGGACGTCGATGTGGTCGCGGCGTATCCCATAACACCGCAGACCCACATCGTCGAACACCTCTCCGAGCTCGTCGCCGACGGCGAACTCGACGCGGAGTTCGTCCCCGTGGACAGCGAGCACTCGGCCATGAGCGTGTGCTGTGGTTCAGCGGCGGTGGGGGCGAGGACGTTCACGTCCACGAGTGCTCAGGGGCTCGCCCTCATGAGCGAGATCTACTTCATCGCCGCCGCCATGAGGCTCCCCATGGTCATGGCGCTTGCGAACCGGTCGTTGTCGAGCCCGCTGTCCATCTGGAACGACCACTCGGACATCATGATGGTCAGGGACGCGGGCTGGATCTGCATCTTCGTGGAAAACGGGCAGGAGACGTACGACAACATCCTGTGCGCCTTCAGGATGGCCGAGAACCCCGAGGTCATGTTGCCCGTGGCGGTGAACCTGGACGGGTTCATCCTCACCCACATGATCGAGCCCATACTCTACGAAGACGATGATCTCGTCCGCAGCTACCTGCCCTGGAAACCCATGAAGAACGCGCTCCATCCCGACAGGCCCGTTTCCATGGGCTGCTTCGGCATGCCCGAGATCTACACCGAGGCCCAGATGAACCGCGAGATGGGCGTGAGAAACTCGTATCCGCACATCCTCGACGCCTGGGAGGAGTGGGGCAGGCTCACCGGCAGGCACTATCGCCCGGTGGAGACATACCGGTGCGAGGACGCGGAATACTGCATCGTCACCATGGGCTCCTACGGCGAGACGGCCATGGAGGTGGTGGACATGCTCAGGGAAGAGGGCGAGAAGGTCGGGGTCATCAAGATCAGGCTCTGGAGACCGTTCCCCCTCGAGGAGTTCCGCAAGGCAGCTCTCGGCAGGAAGTGCCTGATCGTCATGGACCGCGCCATCACCTTCGGGGGGAACCAGGGCGGACCCGTGGCCACGGAACTCCGCTCGGCCCTTTACGGCATGGACGGCGCCCCCTCCATCGTCAATTACGTGGCGGGACTGGCGGGCAGGGATGTGTCGCGCAAGGATTTCAGGAACATCATCCTTGAAGGGAAGGCCAAGGCGGCCAAAGGCGAGGTCGACGGCTTCACCCTATACGGTCTGAGGGGGTAGTGGTCCCATGGCAAAGACAAGCATCTCATCTCCCAAACACGTCGAGAGGGAAGAGTTCTTCGCCCCAGGGCACAGGGCGTGCCAGGGATGCGCGGAGGTCCTGGCCGTGCGCCTCGTGCTCAAGGCCCTGGGCAAAGACACCATCGTGGCCATGGCCACGGGCTGCATGGAGATCATCTCTTCGCCCCTGCCCATAACATCGTGGCGCGTGCCGTGGATCCACAACGCCTTCGAGAACGCCGCGGCCGTCATATCGGGCTGCGAATCAGGCATGAAGGCATTGATGCGCAAGGGCAAGATCCCCGCGAAGAAGATCAACTTCGTGGGCATGGGCGGTGACGGGGCGACGGCGGACATAGGCATGGGACCCCTCTCCGGGGCGCTGGAGAGAGGCCACGACATGATCTACGTGTGCTACGACAACGAGGCCTACATGAACACGGGCATCCAGCGCTCCTCGTGTACCCCCTACGGTGCGAGCACCACCACGAGCCCCGCCGGGAAGAAGAGCATCGGGCAGCACACCCAGAAGAAGAACATGGTCGAGATCGCAGCGGCCCACGGGATCCCGTACGTGGCGACCGCATGCCCCAGCTTCCCCTTCGACCTCATGGAGAAGGTGAAGAAGGCATCCGAGACCGCGGGGCCCGCGTACATCCACATCCTCTCCGTGTGTCCCACGGGGTGGAGGATCAATCCCTCGGAAGCCATCAAGTACGGGCGCCTTGCGGTGAACTCCTGCGTTTTCCCGCTGTACGAGGTCGACCACGGGAAGTACCGGCTCACCTACAAGCCTTCGGACAAGAAGCTCATCCCGGTCTCGGAGTACCTGAAGGGACAGGGCAGGTTCAGGCACCTGACCGATTCCGACATCGAGACCATCCAGGCCGCAACCATGAAGGCCTACGAGCGCCTCCTCAGGCTGAGCGAGCAGGAATGAGGGAGTCCTGAAGGCAAGGCCGGCAAGGAACAAAGGCGTGCCCGGGACGTGTGCTCAGCCCTGAATGGACCGGGCTGCCCGGGCCGGCCTTGCGTTCAAGGCTCGAGTGCACGGCCGGCCATGAGCGCCGCCCGGTCTCAGAGCGAAGGGCGATGGACCGCCTCTGCCGGTACCATCGCCCAGGATTCCGAGCGTCGGAAAGTTGACAGCTTTCCCCGATGCGGCTAGCATATGGCTCCGCCAAGCTTTGAGGAGATACGAGTATGCTCGAGCTCATAACCGATGGATTCCGCAAGGCCCAGGACATCATACAGGGCAAGGTCACCATCCAGGAAAAGCACATAGAGGACGCGCTCAGGGAGATCCGCCTGTCGCTGCTCGAGGCCGACGTGGAGTTCCACGTGGTCAAGGGCTTCATCGATCACGTCAAGGAAAAGGCCATAGGCGAGATCGTCCTGACAAGGGTCTCTCACGGCGGCAAGAAACTGAAGGTGACGCCGGAACAGCACTTCGTGAAGATCTGCTACGACGAGCTCGTGAGACTCATGGGTCCGGTGGACACCTCGCTTGCCCTGGGTAAGAGGCCTGTGGGGGCGGTCATGATGGTGGGCCTCCAGGGCAGCGGGAAGACGACGACCACGGCGAAGATGGCCCGATACCTCCAGAAGAAGGGCAAGAGGCCCCTCATGGTCGCCGCCGACATCTACAGGCCGGCTGCAATCGAGCAGCTCAAGGTGCTCGGGTCGAGGCTCGACATACCGGTGTTCCACGCGCCCGGGAAGACCCCGCCGCAGATCTGTAAAGATGCCATGGAGGCGGCCAGGTTCAAGGGGTGCGACGTGGTCCTCTTCGACACGGCCGGCCGCACCATCGTGGACGACGCCCTCATGCAGGAACTGGAGGAGATCAAGGCATCGACATCGCCCGAGGACATCCTCCTCGTGGTGGACGCCATGATCGGCCAGGAATCGGTCAACGTCGCGAAGGAGTTCGACCGCAGGCTCGACCTCTCGGGGTTCGTCATCACCAAGCTCGACGGCGATGCGCGTGGGGGCGCAGCACTGTCCATAAAGGAGGTCACGGGCAAGCCCATAAAGTTCATAGGCATGGGCGAGTCGCTGGACCGCATCGAGGAGTTCAGGCCAGAAGGGCTCGCCTCGCGGATCCTGGGCTACGGGGACATCGTCGGCCTCGTGAAGGACTTCGAGGAGGTCATCGACGAGAAGAAGGCGGAAGAGGACGCGGAAAAGCTCTTGAGGGGCGAGTTCACCTTCGACGACTTTCTCGCCCAGCTCAAGGTCATGAAGAAAATGGGATCGCTCTCCGATATCATAAGCAAGCTCCCCCTGGGCCAGTTCGGGTTGCCCCAGGGGATGAAGGTGGACGACCGGGAGCTCGTGAGGGTGGAGGCGATCATCCATTCCATGACCGTATACGAGAGGAACCACCCGGATTGCCTCGACGAGAGCCGCATCCAGCGTATAGCCAAGGGGAGCGGCCAGGGTCGCCAGAGGGTGGTGGATCTCATCGCCCGGTTCAGGACCATGCGGCAGGTCATGCAGGGCCTGGGCGTCGGGAAGAAGAAGGTCCTGGGAAGGCTCGGGATAGACCCCGGGATCGCTGGCGCACTCGAGAAGACGGTCCCCAAGCCGCAGAAGAAGAGCCTGGTGGACCTGAAAAAACGCAAGGAAAAGAGAAAATCCATCAAGAAGTCCAGAAAGAGAAATCGTTAGACCAGCGTGGGGACGGACGGGGCCTCAATGGCTGTATCACAAGACACGAACGCAGAGCTCGAGGTATTTCGCCGGATCAGCGAGGCGGCCGTCTCGCTCGCCCCTGACGTCGAGGCGGTGGCCCGGGCCATTCTCGACATCGTGGTCGACGTCACGCCTGCAGAGAACGCCTCCCTCATGATGCCGAGCGCGGACGGGAAGAGGCTCGAGATCAAGGCGGCCCGGGGGAGGAACGACAGGAAGGGCAGGTATTCCGAGAGGTCCCTGGGCCAGATCTTCGCGATCGGCGAGGGCATAGCCGGCATGGCGGCCGAGACGTTGACGCCGGTCATGATCCACGACACCTCCGCAGATCCCCGCTTTCAGGCCAGGAGCCAGTCCGTGAGGATCGGTTCGCTGTTGAGCCTGCCCATCGTCTACAACCGCGACGAGCTCGTGGGGGTGCTCAATCTGAGCCACCCGAGGGCCGGCGTGTTCGAGGACGGCCACCTCAGGCTCATGTCGGCGCTTTTGGCAAGCGCTGCCCTGGCGATCAGGAACGCCAAGCTCATGCGGGAGATAGACGACATGAACCGCGAGCTCAAGGCCGAGCTCTCCCTGACGGACAAGGCGATGAGCGAGTTCGGCAGGAGCATCCTGAAGGTCTTCAACCAGATGGCGATCGGCATCCTCACCACCGATCCCACGGGCGCCATATCCGCCATCAACAAGAAGGCCCAGGAGATGCTGGGCAAGCAGGCGGGTGAGACCATCGCCGACGTGGTGCCGGTCGAGATCGTGCACAAGGTGTTCACGGACAAGGAGGGCATGACGCTGGACGTGGAGCGCGGCGGCAGGTTGTTCTGCTTCGATCTCTCCCCGCTGCCGTTGAAGCCCGTGTGGCAGATCGTCGCGTGTGTCCGTGACGTGACGGTCGAGAGGTTCAAGGAGCGGGAGCTCGTCCGCATCAAGGACCAGTACAAGGACATGGTGGAGAAGGCCATAGACGCGGTCTACATCATCAGGAACGGGAGGTTCCTCCTCGTCAACAGGAAGTTCCAGGAACTCTTCGGCTACAGTGCCGACGAGATCCTGAACCGCCACTTCCGCCACGTCATGTGCAGGGAATCCATACGGGTGATCGCCGGTTCCCTCCGCTCGGCAACCGGCAACGTGTTCGTGCCGAACCTCGAGATCAGTGCGAGACGAAAGGACGGGCAGAAGATCTACCTGGAGATCAGCATAGGGAAGATCAAGATCGACCAGGACGACTGCTACGTGGGCGTGGTGCGCGACATCACCGGGAAGAAGGAGCTCCTCGCGATGAAGACGAGGTTCTTGAACGTGGCCTCCCACGAGATCAGGGTTCCCCTCACGGTGATCCGGGGGTACGGAAGGATGCTCGCCAGGGACAAGGATTGCGCGCTCACGCCCGGGCAGAAGGAGTGCATCGACGAGATAGAGAAGCAGTGCGAGAAGCTGCTGAAATTCTCGAACTCCCTGCTCGACTTCGCGAAGATCAACGACGAGGCGTTCTCCTTGAACCGAGAGTGGGTGGACATGGCGGACTTCATCGCCTCCGTGGTGCGTACCATGCAGGTGAGCGCCGATGCGAAGCGGGTGAAGATCGTGTTCGTGAACGAGGGGGGTGTCGACAGGCTCTCCGTCGACCCCATGCGTTTCGAACAGGCGCTCACGAACCTCATAGACAACGCGATCAAGCACGCCCCCGAGGGCTCGGAGGTCACCGTGAGCCTCGGCCGCAACAGGCAGGGCCCGGAGACCCTGCGGATGCTCCTCCACCAGGAGACCGCGGAGATATCGGTGAGGGACCGGGGCCCTGGCATCAAGACGGAAGAGGCGCGAGAGCTCTTCAACGATTTCTTCGTGGGCGAGAGCGGGAGGGCCAAGGGCGGCATCGGCCTCGGGCTCGCAATCACCCGCGAGATCGTTCACGCGCACGGCGGCCAGGTCGAGGCGAGGCCGTCGGAGGAGGGAGGCCACTTCGTCATCACAATGCCCTTGAAGTTGAAAGAGGCATAAGGTATTAAGAGAACGGGAAATTACAGGGTCTGCCGGTGATGAAAGAAGACATAAGAATCCTGGTTGTCGACGACGACGAGAGTATACGGAGATACATCGTCAAGCTCCTTACCCAGGGCGGTTACAACGTGCAGGCGTTCTCCGGAGGCAAGGAGGCGTTGAGGGAGCTGAGGTCGAACCAGAACTACTCCCTGATCATCCTCGATATCCTCATGCCCGACATGGACGGCCTGGAGACGCTCTCCGAGATAAGGAAGATCTCGAAGGACATCCCTGTCCTCATGCTCTCTGCCCTCGGCCAGACGAACATCATCGTCAAGGCCATGAAGGCGGGGGCGACCGACTACCTCGTGAAACCCTTCGAGGAAGAGAAACTCGAGGTCGCGATCACCAAGTCCCTCGAGAAGAGGAGGCTCCTGAACGAGATATCCAGCCTGAGGAGACAGCTGCGCATCGACGAGCTCAAGGGCGAGTTCATCTACAACAGTCCCAAGATGCAGAAGGTGAAGGAACTCGTCGACCAGGTGGCGGAGACGGACGTGAGCGTCCTCATCGAGGGGGAGAGCGGCACAGGCAAGGAACTCGTTGCCAGGGCCCTCCACTACAAGTCGCGCCTCAGGGACAAGCCCTTCGTCAAGGTCAACTGCGCCGCCCTGCCCCACGACCTCCTCGAGTCCGAGCTCTTCGGGTACGAGCGGGGCGCCTTCACGGGGGCGTACAGGTCGAAGCCCGGCAAGTTCGAGCTCGCGAACAACGGCACCATCTTCCTCGATGAGATCGGCGAGATGGACCTCGCCATCCAGTCGAAGCTCCTCCAGGTCCTCCAGGAAGGGACCTTCTCCCGCCTGGGCGGGAAACAGGACGTGCAGGTGAACGTCAGGGTCATCGCGGCCACGAACAAGGACCTCAAGAAGGCCATAGAGCAAGGCACGTTCAGGGAGGACATCTACTACCGGCTCAACGTGGTGAACATCAAGATCCCCCCCCTGACAGAGCGCCGGGAGGACATCACCTACCTGTTCGAATACTTCCTCGACACCTACAACGAGAAATACGGCAAGGCCGTGCAGGTGAGCAAGGAAGAGATCTACCCGCTGCTGCTCGAGTACCCCTGGCCGGGCAACGTGAGGGAGCTCAAGAACCAGGTCAAGAGGCTGGTGATCCTCGGCAACGTGGACGAGCTCGTCGGGTACCTCAAGGGGTCGGGCAAGGGGCTCGTCGTCGAGAGGAGTTTCGTCGATTCCCGGGACCGCGGCCTGGATTCCATGGGTTCGTTCCCGGAGGGCGACGACGAGATCGTGCCTCTCAAGGTGGCAGCAAAGGAAGCCACCATCAGGGCGGAGAGGAACATGATCCTGAAGGCCCTCAAGGGTACGAACTGGAACAAGAAGAAGGCCGCAAGCCTCCTCAAGGTGAGCTACAAGGCCCTTCTCTACAAGATCAAAGAGTGCGGGATCGAAAAATAATGAAGACACCGAAAGGGGGGGTCCCCATGAGGCATGTGGTGTCGCTTGTGCTGGTCTTCCTGGGGGTCTCCCTCGTGGCTTGGGCTCAGGAGCCTGAATACCGCATCGGCCCTTCGGATCTCCTCGAGATCTCCGTCTGGGGCGAGCAGACCCTTTCCCGACAGGTGACGGTCAGGGCAGACGGGTTCATCTCCATGCCCCTTCTCGGCGATGTGGCCGTGAGCGGCAAGACCACCGCACAGGTCAAGGAGGAGCTCGAGTCGAGGCTTGCCCGGTTCATCAAGGACCCACGCTGCGCGGTCATCGTCGTGGAACAGAGGAGCAAGCGTTTCTACGTGCAGGGACAGGTCGCCCGGCCCGGCCAGTACACCCTCGACCAGGGCCTCTCCCTTACCCAGGTGATATCGATCGCCGGCGGTTTCACCCAGTGGGCTGACAAGGACGACATCGTCATCCTCAGGGGCGAGACCGACGCCAAGACGAGGATCACCGTGGACTTCGACCGTATCGTCAAGGGCAAGGACCAGGACATCCCCATACAACCTGGAGACACCATCATAGTCCCGTGACGTATCGCATACTCCCCGGTATCGTTGTTGCGGCGACCTGCCTGTGGCCGCCCTCGCCGCTCGCGGCGCTTTCCTTCGAGGTCCATCCAGGGCTGTACCAGTCGTACGAGTACTCGGACAATTACGAGGGGGAGGTCGCAGACGGGCAAAGCGAGGCGACCTACACGGTGGGGCCGAGCATCACCGTGACCGGGGAGTCGCAGAGGGCGAACCTGGATCTCTCAGGCAGGTACACACGGTCGTATCACCGCCGGAACGAGGAGGACGACAGCCCGGAGGCGGCGCTCTCGGCGAGGGCGGCCTACCGGCTGGAGAGGGTGGGGGGATCCCTCGCGTACTCGTTCATGAGGACCTTGACGCGCGACACCCTGAGCTCCCCGTTCGGTGAGCGCAAGGTCCACTCGGGGGATGCAGAGGCCGCCTGGGATGCGAGCCAGGTGGTGACACTGCGCGCGGGGTGCGACATCACGGACGAGAGGTGGTCCGGCAGGGCCTCCGACGAGGAAGACGTGCAGTCCAACGGCCTCGACGTGGGCGCCCTGGTGAGGATCGGCCCGCTGAACACCCTGGACGTGGTCGCCCGGCGGGCGTACGTCGATTACGAGGTGAGCCGTGACGTCGTGGAGACCTCGGGTTCGGCACGCCTGGAACGATCCTTCACGCCCAGGCTGACGGGCGGTCTCGTGGTCTCGTACGCGGACGAGAGACTGAGGAGGCCGGGCGACCGGGCGCCGCTGAGGGTGATCCATAGAGGCGGCCTCGTCCTGACCGTGGATACGGAGAGGCTGCCCGACTCCGAGAACCGCGCGGACGCGAGGATCACGACGAGGTACGCCGCGAGCGACACGTGGACCTTCCTCGCCGAGGCGGGTGCGGGGAGGGTGGACGCCGAAGGTGTCGGGGCCGAGTCGACGTTTGCGGGGTCTGCCGCCGTAGAGAAGCAGCTCGCTGAGGACCGCTTCGCCCTGAGGGCGTCCAAGGCTTACACATCGGAGTTCACGACGAGCCGCTACGGGTCGTACGATACGACCTCCTTTTCTCTTGACTGGGAACGCAGGGTCTCAAGAGGGCTTACGGCGAGGTCGAATGTGGTGTATGAGAGAAGGAAGCCCGTGAGGGAAGCCGCGCAGGACGAAGAGGAAGAGAGGGACGGATCGGGGACCGTGTCCATCGAGTGGCTTCCGATGGAGCACCTCCACCTCGACTGGAGGCCCCTGGAACGGATCTCCCTGACCGCTCGCTACACGTATCTCAGGACCGCCTACGAGACTTCAGGCACGGCGAGGGAAAACCGATACGGACTCATGGCGGAGGTACGGTTTTGACTGAGCAGCCAAGAAGGGTGGACATCCAGGACCTCTTAGACGCGCTCGTGAGGAACTGGTACTGGGTGAGCCTGCCGCTCATCTTCTTCACGGTGCTGGGCGGGTGGGTATACGTCGTCCTCCCGAGGATGTACGAGGCGACGACCCTGATCCTCGTCCAGTCCCAGCAGATCCCCCAGTCCTACGTGGCGCCCACGGTGAGCCAGGACGTGACCGAGCGCGTACGCACACTCTCCCAGGAGGTGCTCTCCAGGTCCAACCTGGAGGCGATCATCAACGAGTTCAACCTGTTCGCGGACCAGAGGCGCGAGGGGACATCCATGGACATCCTCGTGGCCTCGCTCAGGAAGAGGATAAAGGTGGATACCAACGTGGGCCACAGGGAACAGACGAGCTCGTTCACCATCACCTTCCGCGGGGGCGACCCCAGGCAGGTGGCGGACGTCACGAACAGGCTCGCGTCCTACTTCATCGAGAACAACCTCAAGCTCAGGGCCCGGCAGGCAGCGGAAACCACGCTTTTCTTGCAGAAACAGCTCGAGGAACTCAAGGCGCTCTTGGACCGCCAGGAGGCTCAGGTCCAGGAGTACAGGAACCGCTTCATCGGCGAGCTGCCTGACCAGCTCCAGAGCAACATCTCCACCATCAGCAGCCTCCAGATGCGCCTGGAGTCGCTGCAGACCTCCCTGACCGCCGCGATGAACCGGAAGCTCACCATCCAGGGCAGTCTCGCACAGGCCGAGTCCGGCTCGCCGGGTACGGCCTCGCAACGCGGACAGAGGCTCACGGAGCTGAAGAGCCAGCTCGAGGAGATGAAATCGAGGTACACGCCCGAGCACCCCGAGATCAGGAGGATCGAGAACCAGATCGCCGAGCTCGAGAGGCACCCCGACGGCGCATCGACCTCGAGGGTGGACCCCAGGGTCGCGGACCTGAGGACCCAGCTCGCCAACGTGAACATGGAAGTGGACATGATCAGGCGCGATATCGAGAGGGTCAAGGCCCAGATCGAAGAATACCAGTCCCGCGTGGAGGGCACTCCCAAGAGGGAGCAGGAACTCGCCGCGCTCACCCGGGACTACAACATCACCCAGCAGAACTACCAGAGGCTTCTCGACAGGTACTACGAGGCGAAGAGGGCCGAGGAGATGGAGAAACGACAGCAGGGCGAGCAGTTCAGGATCGTGGATTACGCCCAGGTCCCCGAGGTGCCGGTCAGCCCCAACCCGCTCAGGATCGCCCTGGTCTTCCTCGCCCTCGGCATAGGAACCGGCGCCGGGATCATCCTCCTCATGGAGATGATCGATGCATCCGTCAAGAGCGTCAAGCAGCTCGAGGGGTGGTCGGGAGGCATCCCCTGCATCACCGTGGTGCCGCTCGCGCTCACGGAGGGCGACAAGCGAAGGCTTCGCGTCAAGAACCTCGCGTTCGTGGGTATCAATACGTCGGTGCTCGTCCTGGGCGTCGTGATCATCGTGATCTCCAAGGTCATGGGCCTCTCGGTGGACCTCCCGGTGAGGCTGCCGTTCTGAGGTGACGACCCATGTACCGGGAACACTTCGGCCTCAAGCTCAAGCCCTTCTCCATCACCCCCGACCCGAAGTTTCTCTACATGAGCCCGCAGCACAAGGAGGCCCTCGCGCACCTGCTCTACGGTTTGAAGGAGGGGAGCGGGTTCGTGGTCATCACCGGCGAGGTGGGGACTGGAAAGACGACCATCCTCAACGCCTTCCTCCTCAAGCTGCCGCCCCGCATACCCAAGGTGGTCATCAAGAACCCCCACATCAAGCCCGAGAACCTGTACTACCTCCTCGGGGAGGCGATCGGCATGCCCGAGGACAAGAGGTCGAGGGACTTCCTGGGCGAGTTCGAGGAGAGGCTCAAGGCCACCGGCGGGGCGGTGCTCATCTGCGACGAGGCCCAGGGGCTTTCCTTCGAGATGCTCGAGGAGATCAGGCTCCTGTCGAACCTCGAGACCGTGCACGAGAAACTCGTGCAGATCATGCTCCTGGGACAGCAGGAGCTCAACGACAAGCTGAACAGCCACCAGCTCAGGCAGCTCAAGCAGCGCATCGGCGTCAAGTATAACATCCCCCCCCTGGATCTTGGCGAGACCCGCGACTACATCGACCACAGGCTCAGGGTGGCGGGTTACGAGCCGAAGGAAGACCCCCTCTTCACCCCCTCGGCGATCGGCGAGATCTACCGGTACACCAGGGGGTTCCCCCGCCTCATCAACATCGTGTGCGACAACGTGTTGCTCGCGGCCTACAGCGACGACCTGCACCAGGTGAGCGCATCGCTGGTGAAGAAGGTGGTCTCGGGCATAGAGAAGACGTACGCACGGCACGCATCGAAGGTGCCTGCCCACCACATCAGGAGGGAGACCGCGGTTCCCAGGTGGGCGACGGTCACCATGTCCATCCTGCTCGCTGTCACGCTCGCCAGCGGCATCGCCCTCTTCCTGGTGTCACCGCAGGGGAGGGCCCTGCTGGATGGGGCCGTGTCGTCGATACTGAGCGATGACAAGGTGAAGACCGGGGCACACGGAAGCATGGGCGGGGCTGGCCGGCGGGTCACGGTAGCCACCCCAGGGCCGGGTGCCGGGATACAAGCCCCCGGAAACGAGACGGATGGGTCGATGCCCGCGGGGCTGGAGGCGTCGGATGCCCCGGGATATGGGGAGAGAACTGGGCCGGGTCCGACACCTGCGCCCCAAGCGTGGCGCACGGGTGGGGCCAGGAGCGTCGTCGTCGGCCCGGGGGACACGCTCGCCAAGATCGCAGCGCGTCACTACGGGAGGGTGGATGCGGGGATCCTGCGTCTCCTGGCCCAGGCGAACAGGGACATCCGCGATATCAACCTCGTCTACGAGGGACAGAGAATCATCCTGCCGCCGGTCTCCTCGCAGGCCCGAGAGCTCTACACCGTGAGCGTGGCCGCATACCGCCTGATCGACGAGGCCACCCCCGTGTTCCTCGACCTCGTGAAGAGGGGCTACCCGGCAACGATCTACGCCGTGAAAGACGCCGACGGCAAGGTGTGGTACAGGGTCTCCATAGGCACGTTCACCTCGGTCGAGGAGGCGAACGGGTACGCAGGCAGGCTCAGGGCCGAGGGTTTCCGGTTCGCGAAGGTCATGGGCGTTCAAGGATGAGGTCATGCAGATTCTGAAGGCTTTCGAGAAACAAGAGCGGGAACAGGCGACCCAGGCGGGGGCCCTCGGGCCCCTGGACGACCACCTGTACATGTACCACATGCCGTACTCGTACACGGCCGAGCAGATACGCAAGCTCCGCACGCACATCTTCCACCTGCCGGACGGAAGGCCGGCGCCGAGGGTGATCATGGTGACGAGCGCGCTGCCCGGCGAAGGGAAGACGCTGATCGCATCGAATCTCGCGGTGGCCATAGCGAAGGGCGAAGACCAGAGGGTCCTGCTCGTGGACTGCGACTTGAGGAAACCGTCGCTCAACGATGTATTCAAGTTCAGCCGGAGCAAGGGCGTCAGCGAGATCCTCCAGGGCAGGGCGGAGATCGCGGAGTGCATCATCTCCACCCCCATCGACAAGCTCGCCATCCTCCCAGCCGCCCGTGAGAACCCGGCGAACCCCTCGGAACTCCTCGAGTCCAAGAGGGCCGCGGCCCTCGTGAAGGACCTGGCGGCCCTCGGTGAGGATTGGTTCATCATCATCGACACCCCGCCCTTGTAGGCCACGGTCGACCCCAGGATCATCTCCACGGTCGTGGACGCCATCATCATGGTGGCGAGGTACCGGTACACGAGGGAGGCCGAGTTCAAGATGTCCTTCGAGGCGTTGCCCAAGGAGAAGGTTCTCGGAACGGTGCTCAACGCCGTGGACGAGTTGCCGGTGAAGAAGTACACGTACCGCAAGTACAAGTACTACAAGGACTACTACAACCGCTGAGAAAGACCTGCCGTCACTCGCGATCGGCGCGTCACGACCCCTTCCCTGACCTCCCGGCGGGCATGGGCCGTCTCCTGAGGGCCGCATGCAAGCGGCCGGATGCACGGCCACCCACACGCAAGGCGTCTCCGGGCGGTTTCGGAAGGCCCGGCGGGAAGCCGAACACCGTCGTGGAGAAGCTCGGGCGATGGGGGAAAAAGCCGGAAGATCCGGAGACGATCGCTACCCGGTGAGGCGGCGAGGACGGGACGGTCTCTTGTGCCTGGCGTTCGATCCCTGTCCCCGTCATTCATGAGGCGGGAAGAAGGCGACCTGGCGCCTTCGGGTTCGGCCTGTTTGTTGTCGTGCGTGCCTGCCTGTGGTATGTTCGAGCAATGCTCTCCCGGATACTCCCGTACGTCTTCCCACCCAGGTGCGTCGTGTGCGGAAGAAGGGTGGACGGTCAGACGTGCGGGGTGGGTGCGTGCTGCACCTCTTCGGTGAGACCCTTGCCCGTACCCGCGTGCCGGGTATGCGGGAGGCCCCTCGGCATTGATGGTGTATGCATGGGGTGCGCGGAGGATCCCCCCCCGTTCGACAGGCTTCTCGTGGCGGCGTGCTACGAGGGGGATCTCAGGGACATGATCCATGCATTCAAGTACAGGCGGTGCACCCACCTGAAGGGTTACCTGGGGTCCCTCCTCTACGAGGCCGTCAAAGACGAGCTGAAGGAGTGCGACCTGGTGACCGCCGTACCGCTGCACTGGAGCAGGGTCCTTGCGAGGGGGTACAACCAGTCGATGCTCCTGGCACGCGAGGTGTCCAGGAGATCAGGGGTGAGGCTGGCACCCGGCGTGCTGAGGAGGACCCGGCCCACGAAAGCCCAGGTGGGTCTCAACCCTTCGGAGAGAAAGAAGAACCTCAAGGGGGTGTTCTCCGCCCGTGACGTGGAAGGGCTGTCGGTGTGCGTGGTGGATGACGTGGTCACCACGGCGAGCACGGCGTACGAGGTAGGCCTGGCCCTCAGGCGAGCGGGCGCCTCGCGGGTGATCTTCTCCGGGGTGGCGAGGAGCATGGCATGAGCCCGGTCAGGCGCAGGCACAAGAAGTCGCCGAGGTACCTGGAAGACCTCACGTACTCGGTCGCAGAGGGTGGGATCGCGCCGGAGAACCCCTTCGTCGCGCAAGACCTGTTCCTCGGGAGGTACAACGAAAGCCAGGTGATGGAGAAGCTCGCCGGGGTGGGCATGATCGACCTGCTGAAGAGCCGGGGCTACAACGACCTCGTCGTCCAGATCTTCAGGCAGGACGGATTCACCTCGCGTTTCTACGTGAACTTCGGCTCACCCGGCTCATCCACGCGCCTCATCGAGCTCGTCGTGAGGGAAGGCGTGTTCAGGCCGACCGAGACCTTCATCCCCGGATACGATTTCTCTGACGGTCTTGCCATGCTGCTCATCGAGTGGATGGCCCTGCAGGACCCGAGGGCCTCCTTCAGCAGGGAGAGGCCGAGGTTGCCAGGGCAGCAGTACCCCGGGCTCGGGGGGCTCAAGAAGATGCAGGCGCTCCTGTATGAGCTCGGGAAGGAGACCGGCAAGGAGGCCATCGTCGACGTGCCCGAGTACTTCCACGCGGCAGCCATCTATTCCAGGCTCTACACAGAGATATACGACCGCAAGTACGCGTTCTTTTCGCCCATCGACGCCGGCATCATGAACGCCATCCTGAGGGACGTGTGCGTCGAGCCGAGGGGGCTGGCGGATGTGTCGTTCGCCATAGCCTTCGACTGCCTCCTCGACGGGAAGACCTTGAAACCCGTGACCTGGAGATCCTCGGAACAGGTGTACCCCATATCGAACAGGCTTCAGCGCTACATCGACGACGAGCGCTACAAGCGCATCGTGCACAAGACCATGGAGGAGCGCTCGTTCGCCATGGACTGGGAGCGCTACGACAAGATCAAGGAGAGGGGATTGCTCGATGCACTGTAGGTTCGGCGTCATAGGCCTCGGCAGGGTAGGGGGTGCCATGCTCGAGCTCCTGCGTTCCTCCGGGCATGTCTGTGCCTGGGCCGTCTCATCGAGCAGCGACAGGAAAGACGTCGCCGTCCACCGCAGCCTCCCCCCCGGGCCGTCAGGTGTGGAGCTCGTGCTCCTTGCGGTTCCGGACAAGCGGATCGAGCCGGTTGCCGAAGAGATAGCCGGGAAGTGGTCCGGAGGGTGTTCGGGCGTCGTCTTCCTCCACTTCAGCGGCCTGCTCACCTCGTCCGTACTGCAGCCCCTGGCGTCTCTGGGGGCTCACACGGGGAGCCTCCACCCGCTCCAGTCCATCGTCGACGCCCAGGGTGCACGGCAGGCCCTCGCCGAGAGCGTGTTCACCTTCGAGGGTTCGCCGGTGGCCCGCAAGGCGGCGCAGTCGGTGGCCGACTCGCTGGGTGTCCGCATGGTGGATATCAGGCCCGAGGACAAGCTCCTCTACCACACCTCCGCGGTGATCGCCTCCAACTACCTCGTGGCGCTTTTGGACGAGGCCTCGGCGGTGGCGGGCAGGATCGGCCTCGACCGTGCCCACCTCATGGGGCTCGTGCGGGGGACCCTCGCGAACATCGAGCGCCTGGGCGGGGCCGCCTTGACGGGCCCCGTGTCCCGCGGCGACTGGGACACGGTGAGGATGCACGTGGATGCGCTCGAGAGATGCTTCCCCGACATCCTTCCCTCCTATCTCGCGCTCGGGTGGTACACCTCCCGCATGGCGAGGAGGGGTTTCCCCCCCGAGATCGGGCAACGCCCTTGCCCCATAGGCATCGAGGACCTGGCCGGGCGGATCGACGCCATGAGGGACAGGGGTATGAAGATCGTCTTTACCAACGGGTGTTTCGATATCCTGCACAAGGGGCACGTCTCCTACCTCGAGGGGGCGCGCCGCCTCGGCGACTGCCTCGTGGTGGGCCTCAACTCGGACGCCTCGGTCAGGAGGCTCAAGGGTCCCTCGATGCCCGTAAACCCCGTCGACGCCAGGTGCCGAGTGCTGGGTGCCCTGGCATGCGTTGATTACGTCGTCGTGTTCGAGGAGGACACGCCCTACGAGCTCATCAGCCGGATAAGGCCGGACGTCCTCGTCAAGGGAGGCGACTGGTCGGGCAGGGATATCGTGGGCTCGGACGTGGTCCAGTCGTACGGGGGCCGGGTCGTCACCCTGGCCTTCGAGGAGGGGTACTCGACCTCTTGGATCATCGAGCGGATCAGGAAGGATTGAGCCTCGCCTCCGGGTGCGTCCGCCTCGAGGGGGCATCGTTCACCCAAGGCGGCGCGAGGGGATCCGGGGGGCGAGACGGGCGCCGGCCCTCGTGCGCCCCCAAGGCGATCAGAGCCCGAAGTCGAGGCTGACGGTGTAGCGTCTGTCCGAACGCTGTCCCGCGTACGCGCCGAGTTCCTCTGCATAGGTGAGGGCGTCGATGCGCACGACCCATGCATCGATCGTTGCCCCGCAGGTGAAGTAGCCCTGGTGGAACCCGGCCCGCACACTGGCGATGGCCGGGAACTTCCACTCGGCGCCCACCCTGATCCTCTTTGCGAGATCGTCGTCTCCCGAGTACTGGGAGAACAGGTCCACGTAGTCCGCGCCGAGGGTCATCTTCCCGATGCCGAGGTCCATCACGTAGGCCAGGCCGAGGTCCACGTGGCTCTTCATGTCCTCGGCATCCCCCAGCTTGGACCCGACGAGGTTGCTCGCCGACACACCCGCCCTCAGCCCCGGGAGCAGGACGTTATCGAGCTTGTAGATCATCCCCAGGTCCACGAGGATCCCGCTGCCGTCCTTCAGGTCGTCCCGTATGGTCTCGTCGAAATCCTCCGACGCGATGTCCACGGCCGAATACTCCTCCATGATGCTCTGCCGCCTTATGAACTTGGCGCTCGCGCCCAGGAGGAGCGTCTCGTCCAGCAGGGGGTGGGCGTAGCCGGCGCCGATACCCAGGTCGTTCACGCCGTGGATGACGGCCTTGGGGTATTGCCTGTCATGGATCTCCGTGTCCGCGCGCACGGTGCCGAGCACGCCGAAGGCGAAGCGGGGCATCGAGTAATGGGGGAAGAGGTTGACGGCGAGGCGGGCCCGGTCCCCCATGTGTGACCGGAGGAACTCGGCCACTTCCTGCTCGCTGTCCGAGTCCACGTCCATGGCGTCTCCGTAGAGGTCGAGGGTGTTCTCGGAGATCTCGAACTCGAGGGGGAAGAAGGACACGGAGACCTTCTCGATGGATGCCAGCCCCGCGGGGTTGTAGAACAGCGCGTTCGCGTCGTCGGAGACCGCGGTGAACGCACCGCCCATGCCCAGGGGGCGCATGCCCCGGTACACGTACGGGTACTCGGCGGCCCCCACGGCCCCTGCCATCATGACCATGCACGCAAGCACAAAGAGACTGGTCTTCATACACGCTCCCTCGAAGAAAGATCGATCACCGCCTGCAGCCTCCCCCCCCAAAGATCGAGAGAGCCGTCTGCAGCACCCCTGCAAGGCCCGTGTCCCGACGGGCTTTCGTGGTTTTTTCCCGCGCCAGCACCCGGGGTACCACCCGGAAAGTGCCGCCCGAGCCCGTGTCCCGACGGGCTGCCGTGGTTTTTTCTCCCCTGTCCGTTCATCCACCCCACGAGGGGGTCGAGGTTCGCACCCGGCAACGGCACGGGCCATGCTACGATCTCGGGGCCTCCACGGGTGATCTCCAGGGACGTACCCATGCGCACGAGGGTATCCTGCATGGTCGTATGTCCATGCGAATCTACAAGATGCCCAAGAACTCGCCCCTGATGTATGCCGGAAGCCTCTCGGCATCGAACGACGCCCTCACGTCCTGCTCGGTGAGCTTGCCCGAACCGCTCAAGCCGAGGATGCCCCTCAGGAACCCGCCTAGGTCTTCCGTCATGTCCTCGTCTGCGCCTATCCGGTCGATGAGCGCGTTCACCGCGTCGTTCACGTTGACGAGATCGCGCCTCATTCCTTCCAGGATCTCGGTCCGCCTCGCGAGGGCCGCTGCCAGCCCGTCGAGGTATGCCTCACGCTCTGCGGCATCGGCGAAGTACAGGCGGTAGGCCTGGCCGTTGACAGGCGCGAGTCCCTGGAGACCGGCCGAGGACGGGGGCACGGTTGATTCCACGAAGGACCCGGCCAGTGCCACGAAGTGGAGCGCCGATGCGAGGCCGCGCTGGACGGCGTGGTCATAGTCACCCGTGGAAGACCACAGGGAGTCCATGACGGCGACCGCCTGCTCGAGATCGTCCAGCATGTCGTCGATTTCCTCCCCCGTCGACAGGAACCGTGCACCGTCCATGGAGACGATGCGCATCGCGAGCGCGGAAGCCACGACGTCGAAGTCTGAGTCCAGGCCGTCGTCGTCTATGTTCTCTATGAGGTAGGTGACGTCGAGCCCCGCCCTGCCCATGTATGCGGATGCGAGCGGCTCGGCGACGCGTGCGTCGGGGTCGGTGGCCGAGAGGTGGGGGAGCAGGATAGCGATGGCCTCGTCATAGTCGCCGTCGTCTATGGCCATGCGCGCCTCTTCGATGTCAGCCTCCCTCGTGTCGTCCTTGGCCACGGGGCCGAGCACGTTGGAGTCGCACCCCGCTGCGCAGAGGGCGAGCACGACGGCGAGCACGAAAACGATTCTCCTCATGAGACCTCCTGCCGATCGTCAAACATGGCCTCCGGGATGGGTCCCGTGGCCGACGGTCCTTCATGGTGTTTGTCTTTCAAGGTCGACCGTGCCATCTATACCATGTTTCTGGACGGCTGACAAAGAGGTGCGGACAGGAGACCCAGGGGATGGCTCCATGCGATGAAGGCGTTGCCACGGGCTCTACCGTCTGTTATAGCTCAGTTCGTGGAGAAGGATTTCGAGCAGAACCTCAGGAAGATCATCGCGAGCTCTTCCACGTACACGGACCTGATAGGGGGCTACATCCTCGAGTCCGGCGGCAAGAGGATCAGGCCGAGGATCGTCTCGCTCGTCGGCGAGGCCCTGGGCCTCTCCCACGATTACTACATGCCGTTCGCCTACACGGTGGAACTCATGCACACGGCGAGCCTGCTCCACGACGACGTCGTGGACGGGACCGAGATCCGCAGGTCCAGGCCGACGGCGAACCAGGTCTTCGGCGACAAGCCTGCCCTGCTCGCGGGGGACTTCATCTCGGCCACCGCCATAGAGACCATGTGTGCCATCGGCAACATGAGGCTGGCCCTTGCGATGGTACAGACGATCAAGAAGATGGCCGAGGGCGAGCTCAAGGAACTCGAGCACGCCGGGTCCTTCCACGACGACCTCGATGTCTACCTGGAGATCATCTACCTCAAGACCGCGAGCCTCTTCGAACTCTGCAGCCTGGGGCCCGGCCTCATAGCGGAGGTGGACGAGCCGTTGCTCGCCCGCCTGTCCTCGTACGGCAGGGGGGTGGGCATGGCCTTCCAGATCGTGGACGACATCATCAACCTCTGCCCGGACGCCTCGGACAACAAGGACGCCTACAACGATATCGTCGAGGGCAAGTCCACCCTGCCGCTCGTGCTCCTCTTCAGGGAGAGACCTGAGGTGCTGAAAACGGTGGGAAGCCTCTCCGGGCCCGAGGAGCATCGTGAGTACCTCGTGGCCGAGCTGGAGCCGTCCATCTTCCGGCAGTGCAAGGACATGGCAGCGGACTACCTCGAGCGCGCCGTGAACGAGATCCGCATGGCAGGTCTCTTCTCTGACGCCTTGGCGGACATCCCGAAGCAGATCATGGCACAGATCGACGGCAGGTTCTGAGAACACGGCCCTTGATCCTCGTCCCTTGATTTACAGGCTTGGTATCACTACGTTTACCTTGGGAACGCGAGTGAGAGGTGGTCTGTGGAGTACAAGGATTATTACAAGGTCCTCGGTGTGGACCGGGGCGCGACGCAGGAAGAGATCAAGAAACGATACCGGAAGCTCGCGCGGGATTGCCACCCGGACATGTGCAAGAACGATCCCCAGGCGGAGAAGCGCTTCAAGGAGATCAACGAGGCCTACGA
>Ga0116166_1001162_pt1 | contig 24357 bp, 24 predicted proteins | sample AD_JPNMR2_MetaG_FD_89884 | JGI IMG/M metagenome (GOLD analysis project Ga0116166, IMG submission 89884) | Active sludge microbial communities of municipal wastewater-treating anaerobic digesters from Japan - AD_JPNMR2_MetaG | ecosystem: Engineered > Bioreactor > Anaerobic > Digestate | place...
ACATGTCTGCTAGCACGACAAGTTCGCTCGGTCCGGCGAGCATATCGATGTCCACATAGCCAAAGACCAACCTTTTGGCTGCAGTCACATAAGCATTGCCCGGTCCCACGATTTTGTCTACTGCACAGACGGACTCGGTGCCAAAAGCCATCGCCGCGATGGCCTGACATCCCCCAACCTTGAACACCTTGTCGACGCCAACGATGTCGGCCGCCACGAGCACATAGGGGTTGGCAACGCCACCGGGACCAGGTGGAGTGCAGACAATCACGCTCTGCACCCCGGCTATCCGGGCAGGTACCGCGCACATGAGCACAGAGGACGGGTAGGCCGCGGCGCCGCCAGGCGCGTAGATGCCAACCCGTTCTATTGGTCGGATTGCCTGCCCCATGATGGCTCCATCATCCAGAATGCACGCCCAAGTCTGCTGTACCTGCCGCTCGTGGAAGCACCGAATATTGTCGGCCGCCTTCCGGAGAGCCTCTACAACGCCCTGATCCACCACAGAGTAGGCGTGATCAATGTCGGCGCTCGTGGTCTCAATGCTTTCTGGCACAAAATCTGCACCGTCGAACTGCGCGGTGTAGTCGAGCACAGCCTGGTCACCGCGTCTTCGGACGTCTTCAATGATGGGGCGAACCTTCTGCTCAACCTCTTCGAAGTCCTCAGGCCCTCGACGGATTCGTTGCTGCAAGTAGTCGCAAGCTGCAATAGTCTTTATCCCGATTGGCGTATTCATCTTCGCCTCAACACCTCCTGGCATTGGCATGTTTTAATGGCCATAAACCTCGCCTCAGCTTTACAGCAATCCATCTGTCTGCTCGATGCCTAAGTCCGTCAGATGCTGCGGCTTCGATCACAAAGCGCCGACGCAATCTGATGGATGACTGTAGATTTCAGCTTGAGGCTCGCGCGATTCGCAATGAGCCTCGCTGATAACTGCGCTACCTCCTCTATTGGCACAAGCCCGTTGTCGGCCAATGTACGGCCGGTGTCCACTATGTCCACGATTACGTCGGAAAGCCCCGCAATAGGAGCAATCTCCACAGCCCCATTGAGCTTGATGATCTCGACGCATAGATCCCGTTTCAGCGCAAAGTGGCGTCTGGCAATGGCCGGAAACTTGGTGGCTACCCGTAGAGTGTGGCCACTACGCGGCAAAGGCAGCTTGCAGACGGCCCCCTCAGAGCCGCAGCCATCTGGGGCAATCGCCCCCTGAAGCGCTGCAACAACCAAGCGGCATCTCCCAAAACCTAAGTCGACGAGTTCGCAAACGCCCCAATCGCCTTCGAGCAACGCATCCTTTCCGGTTATCCCTAGGTCGGCAGCGCCATGTTCGACATATGCTGGCACATCCGCAGGGCGGGCAAGAATGAACCGCATACTGCCGTCACCCGTCGTGTAGATGAGTCTTCTGTCTATCTCATCCATGCTTGGAACTTGAAGTCCCGCTTCCGCCAGGGCATCCAGCGATGGCTGGAGCAATCGACCTTTGGGAAGCGCGATGCTGAGACAGTTCCCTAGATTTAGTGACGCGACCTCACTTTCGCGCACGGGCGTGCGTTGGGCCACAGATACCTGTTCCATCGACGCTCACCTCCTTCTACTGCTTGCAAAGCCGACACCACGGCGTCCACATCCACAGCCAAACCCGCTGCGGGCGCAGACGACCCAAATCGCGCCAGCAGTTTGTCGTACCGTCCACCGCCGATCACGGCATTTGCGCACCCAACGGCATATCCCTCGAACACGACTCCGGTGTAGTACCGAAATTCCCGGACTATGGACAGGTCGAGACGAAAGCACTTGCCCAAACCCCTCTCTTCCAAGACATCAAGTATCCTGATAAGCTCGGAAGCTGCATCGCAGACCCCTGCCCTCCTGAGCGCATCGAGCGACTCCTCTGTTGACTCTAGGGCAAGCAAGCGCTTGAGAAGATCGATTCCGAGGGCTTTCTGAGGATCGCCGCCGTCATCGAGGGACGATACGAGCTCGCCATAGCGGACATAGTCTCGGGATGCCAGCGCTGACCAGATGGCATCTTTCGCATCATCCTCGACCCGTGCTGCATCGAGCATGGCCAAGAAGAGCTTAGCGTCGCTCAGGCCGATGCAAAAGTCCCGCACTCCTGTGTTGATTAGCCCTTCGGCAGCCATGGCAAGAATCTCACAATCGGCTTTGACGCTGTCTGCAGCGTCTGTCCCGATCAGCTCAGCGCCAAACTGGCGCCGCTCCTCCGGTTTTCCATTTCCCGCCTTCTGGGGGCGAAAGACGCTGCCTGAGTAATAGAGGCGGACAGGACTTTCCGATGGCAAGAGGTGGCGCACTGCCAGAGCTGCAACAGGGACAGTCATGTCAGACCGCAGGGCAAAGAAGCTGCCATCCCTTGCAAGGACTGCGTATGGCTTCTCTGCCCCAGCCAGGCCATTGGTAAAGGTCGAACCACTCGAGTCGAGTACAGCCATATCCAACCCCACCAGCAGCGGCGGGACTATCTCTTCGTAGCCCCGGGCTTCGAACGTCCACGCCAGACTGCTCTCAATATGTCGTCTGATGAGGGCATCAGCGGGGAGATAGTATCTTCCCCAAGTCGGAAAGCTGTCCACAATCGATCACGCTCCTGTCTGCTGTTTTGTCGACGATATCATTGCGAAGACAAGTTGGACTGGGCGGACACAGTGCGCACTAAAGAAAAAATGCTCCCCGTCCCGCAAAGGGACGAGAAGCATGATCTTCCCGTGGTCCCACCCTAATTAGCCCGAAGCTGGCGCCTCGAACCCACTCATCAAGGATACGGACAGCGGCGCAACAGGCGACAGAAGCAGCGCTGCCTTATATCCCCTTTCCTGTAACGGTGAAAGACTCCGTCGGAACCTAATAGCAGAACGCTTTCGCGCCCGCGTTCAGCCCGCACTCCCGGGTGTGGTTCAGTCGCTCTTTCGGACCGGGCTCGCACCGTCCCCGGCTCGCTGCCCGAAAGGTCCGCGCCTACTCTTCCCGATCATCGCTTTAACGTGTGTATTTGTATATTACGTTAGATGATAGCACCTCAGGGGAGATTATGCAATAGGAAAAAGTCCCTCCCCCCATCTTGTGCTTCTGCGCAACTTGCGAAGAGCATCTTGATCTGAGCAGGCGGCCAAGATCTGAACTAAAGAGAATCGCGCAGTGGCTTATCCACACTTGCTGTGGGACTCTCATTGTGACAAAAGCAACCGTTGGATATCTGCAATCCTCTTTTCGGGGAGAATATGTATGGCCGCTGGCAGAATGGGCGCCATTTGCGGATCTCAGGAGAGACTGGCAGTCCGGCCGACTAAAGAGACGACGTTACGCAGACGGATTTGAGCTCTGTTTTGAGTTGCGGGTCAAATGATGAGAGGTTGTCAGTCAGGCAAGGCTTGCTGCGCCCGACCTACACCCGAGCCGCCGTCTGGTCTGAATATACTCGCCCATCGCGCATGGTTATGAGTCGTTCTGCGCGGTCGGCAACGTTCTCGCTGTGAGTCACTATCACTATGGTAACCCCTCTTTTGTTGAGCCCTTCAAGAATATCCAATATCTCCTCGCCCTGCGCTGTGGCCAGGTTTCCAGTAGGCTCGTCGGCGAATATCACGTCGGGGTCGTTGGCAAGCGCCCTTGCAATCGCAACGCGCTGCTGTTCTCCGCCTGAAAGCTGACTTGGGAGATGGCGAAGCCGGTGGCCCATCCCCAGCGAATCAAGGAGCTCTGCAGCCCGTTGCGTCCGATTAGCCGGCGCAACGCCTGCGTACATCATGGGGACTATCACATTTTCGATTGCTGTGAGTTCGGGAAAGAGGTTGTAACTTTGAAAGATGAATCCGAAGTGACGGCACCTGATCCTGGCAAGCTCAGCATCGGGCAGACGCGTTACCTCGACGCCCTCTAGCAGGTATTTACCTGATGTTGCCACGTCCAAACCGCCCATGATGTTGAGCAGAGTGGACTTCCCCGAACCGGACGGTCCCATTATCGCTACATACTCCCCACGGGGGATTTCGAGTGAAATTCCTCCCAGCGCCGCAACGCTGACATCCCCCATCGCGTATACTTTGCACACGTCCTCAAGCTGTATGAAAGCCTGAGCCTGTCTATCCTCGTTCATTGGCTTTCCCGTCCTCCCTCAGGCGCAACTTTTATCTCCCGCCTATCCTTGAACTCCTCATAGGATGAGGTGATCACGCTCTCGCCCACCGACAGCCCGTCTACTACTTCGATTCGGTTGCCGAAGATTGAACCGAATCTCACGTCCCGTTGGACCGCTTTGGAACCTTCGATTACGTATACGAACAGTTCTCTGCTGCTGGCCAGGTAAGCGCCGCGGGGCAAGGACGGCACATCTGTACGTCTCTGCACCTCTATATCGACGAATGCAGCACTGTTTGGGGGCACGTCGCCCGGCCGTTCATCAAAATCGATTGTCACTTCAACAGTCGCTCCCTGTCCGCTCGCTTCGGCCTTGGGCGCCACATGGCGAACTACTCCAGCCACCTTTCTGCCTCCCAGGTTTATCGAAGCAGGCTGCCCTACCGTCACCCGGCGGACATCTGTGGAGGCAACTTTGGCCTTTACCACTATGCTCTCCATATCCGCCACCTGGGCGACCACTCCCCCTTGGCTCGCTGTTGCGCCTAAAACGACACTCAGTTCCAACACCTTGCCTTTAATAGGCGAGCAGACTGTGAGCTGTGAAATACAATCCTCGGCAGCGCGCAAAGCATTCCGTGCCACGCCAACCTGCCTTGTGGCCGTGTCGATCGAGAGGGCGTTCGACCTAATAGTGGCATCGTGATCCAACCGCGCGTTATCCAGCGCCATACGCGCTTTGCTTTCCGCGGCCCGCGCCTCGTCCACCTGGACTCGGGACACAGCGCCCGCCTCGAACAGCTTCTCCATATCTTCACGTCGATTAAGTGCATCTGAAACCGCCTGCTCGGCTACGACGATCTCTCTCCTCACCCGTTCCTCCGATTGAGCAGCATCGAGCTTTGCCTTGGCGAGTGCATCCTCAGCAGCAACCACCTGGCGCACTGCCTCGTCACGTCTTGTAACAAGCTCTGGCGACTGAAGAACGCATATGGGGTCGCCCACATTCACCTCATCACCTAAAGCGGCGCTGAGCTTGGCAACCACCCCAGAAACGTCAGCACGCACGTCCACTGTGGTAGCCGGCGCTACGGTTCCGGGGGCGCTCACAGAGTCAGTGAAATCAGCCGTGCTGACATGGGCAAATGTGTAGTTCGAGAGGAGGTAGGGTTTTTCTTTGGGTATGAGAAACCGTGCAGCCAGGGCAACCGCGCCAACCAACACGGCTATGATGAATATGAGCATGCCCATGTCGCGGCGGGTCTTGCTCGATGAAGTCCGCGCCGGACTGGTGACTATGGGCTCATACTCTCTTTCGGTTTCCGGCGTACCTGCAGCCATAAGAATACCTCCCCGAATCAAAGCTCTCTCACTATATCTGCAGGCTGAACACGGGCAGCCTGTGCCGCAGGTATCGCCCCAAAGAGGGCACCCACTGCGGCGGAAAGAACAATCCCGGCTAATATGGCCCATCCCACAGGCCTCGCACTCACGTCCAAAAGCCATCCCGGGCCCATACTGGAAAAGACAGAATTCATTAGGTATGGATACAGGGCAAATGACAGAAGCCCTCCGAATCCGCCTCCTACTGCCGCGAGTATCATGGCGTCAACGGTGAACTGGACCACCACAACGCGGCGGGAGGCGCCAAGAACGCGCCTTAAGCCGATCTCGCGGGTGCGTTCAGTCACATTTACCATCATAGCACTCTGAATGCCCAGAGCGCTCACGATTATCGCAATAAGCGTAGCGCCGCCGAGCAACAACGTCATCCTAGTCATAGATGAGCCTATCATCTGCTCCAAGTCATCAGTTCTCTCGAATATCACCGACGCGCCGCTCTCTTCATCAGGGGGCGAATACCAATCGGAGCCTTCGCCATCTGACCCTGGCCCGTCAAATTCAGCGCTTCCGCCTCCCATGACCACCATACTCCCACTACTTCCGCTCAATGAATCGGGACTCGGACGGCCTGACACCATGGCAACGATACGGTCACGAACTGCTGCAGCTTTGCCGGGGGCGGCCTTGATCATCAATGTGCCGTATGGATACTCTTCGTCCATGCATAACCAGCCCTGGCCTGAACTGTAAATCTGATTGGGATCGGACGTGAGCGGACAGAGGATGGCTGGATGCATGCCACTATAGCTCGACATCGCTGACGTAGACGTCTTAGAATTGCTGTATACGCCTATAACATGGTATTCAGTGGGTGCCACGGGCATGGCCCCGTCTTCATTAGCAAAACTCCGTCGCGCCCAGACTGGCATAATGCCAAGCGTTCTGCCTACGTAGGGGCCCTCCCCAAACAGAATCTTCGCGAGGGCTTCCGAGATAACGACCACGCGGGACTGCGCCTTCATATCCACATCGGTTATGAAGTTGCCTTCGATCATGTCGAAGCCGACCACGTCTTGATAGCCAGGCCCGACTAACGCACCTAAGCCAATTCGATACAACGTTCCATCCACATCAGCCTCAATGTCCCACATATCCTCGTAAACAGTTACAGACTCCACGAGGGAAACTTCAGCATTGAGTTGGGCAATGTCGTCGTCATCGAAAATATTGTACATGTTTCTCATATACCCGCCCTCAGTGCGCTTTTCCATCCCGCCCATGGCAATCACTATGTCATCAGTACAAGACTTGAAACGGTCGACCGCTGTCGACACATTCATCCTGTAGCTTGCCACCGAAACCATGCAGGCTACTGCAAGAGCCACTTGAATGATCGTCAGAATAGACTGCATTGGGCGTCGACTCATATTGATCCACGCGGATTTGAACAGATGCGAAGTCATCGGCCTAATCCCCCCTCAGGGCATCCGCCGGGATTATACAGGCGGCGAGGTAGGCTGGATAGAGTCCGAAAATCACGCTTACTACGATGCAGGACAAAGCCCCGGCTAAAACCCCTGTAAGGCCGACGGACACATCGAGCCCCTCCATAATGCGGGACATCAGCTTTACCAGGCCGTAAGAGAGCGGAAGGCCTATTACGCCTCCTGATATCCCAAGCACCAGCGACTCCGCCAGACTCTCTCGGAATATCTCACGCCGGCCTGCGCCCAGGGCAGCCGAAATACCGATCTCCCGAGTACGCCGCAAAACCCGTGCAAGCATTAGGTTGAGAATGTTGATCGATGCTATGACCAATCCCGCCGAAGCCAAAACCAGAATGCCAGTGGCAAAGCTTCGCAGCTCGCGCATACTCTCTTTCATGTATTCCATCCCCGAGCTCGCGTCAAGACGCCCATCGTATTCCGTCTCTATCGCCTGCCTCACCTCATCCATAGCTCGTGCAGCATCTTTGGATAAGGCTGATATAGCATGGATCTCGTGGACTTTCGGATTGGGGCCCTCCATGCCAGGGGCTGAAGTTATGGGAATATAGGCACTTCCATCGATGGAGAAATCAATGTCATCTGGAGATTCGCCTGCCTTCCCAGCTGAAACCGGGGGCTCAATCCGTTCCATAACTCCGATCACAGTATAGACATACCCGGAAGGCGAAAGCTCAAGTTCACCTGTGGGGCCATCCATCCATTCGTTCTGCCATATCATCTTCTTCCCTACAGCAGGTGCATCTCCAAAGAACCTCTCAGCCAGCCTGCTGCCGAGAACCATGCACCTTTCGCCGGAACCTACATCAGGGCGGGAGAACCCTATGCCTTCCCGGAATTCGGCGCCGTAGGCGGAAAACACCTCTTCCGTGGCAGCAATCACTCGAGCATTTCGCGGCACAGGGCCCTTTTCCGGGTTTTCTGAAGATTTCGGAATAGAATCGTCCAGGGATGAACCGACCGAGAGATCGTCCCCAGGCCGCAGATGTTGAAAAAAGTCCTCATATGCGTAGACGTACACGTCAGGAGAAACCCTAGACTTGATGCGATCCACATCATGTAGGGATAGTTCGTACGGCGCCTCGCCAGTCCGCGACAGGGCAAACGCCGGCCTATCAGTGGAGTAGCTTCCACCGCTTCGCCCTGACGTTGACTCGATACAGATCTCTCTGAATGCTATGGAATCACTGAACTGGCGGTACTCTTTTCCTACTGTGCCGATGAGTCCTGAAAAAGCAGCCACCACTGCAACTCCGAGAGCAATGCCCAGCACAATGAGGAACGACTCCAGGAGCCTTGCGCGACACCGCCGCACAGCTGTGGCAATAAGATCAGCGAACCTCATACGGCCACCTCCCGATGTGTAAATGAGGAAAGACTCATCTCAACTAATCATAGCAGAAATACAGCTTGTAACCTAATTGCCATAATACCCGCAACTTGGCCTTCAGAAAAAAAGAGAAGACCAATGCAGCAAGAAAGATACGCTACGCAAGCAAATGGATAAAACGAAAATGGCTCAGGCTGCCGAGGAGGATGAAGATGTGGAATATCTCATGAAAGCCGAACCGGCCCGGGAACGGATCCGGCTTCTTGAGCCCGTAGATCACTGCCCCGATGGAGTAGAAGACTCCCCCGATAAGGAGCCAACTGAGAATGTGAAGGCCTACTGCACGGACCAAAGGGCCTGTAGCAAAGATTATAAGCCAGCCCATTGCCAAGTATATGCCGGTATACAACCACCTCGGAGCGTTGAGATAAAATACCTTGAAGAACACGCCGGCAATAGCCAAAGCCCAGATTATCGTCAGTATGACATAGCCCGTAGCGCCACGCAGCGGACCGAGACAGACCGGAGTGTATGTGCCGGCTATGAGAACGAAGATCATTATGTGATCGAGCTTGCGCAATACAAGTTCCACACTGGACGGGACATTGAGCAAATGATATGCAGCGCTGGCGGAGTAAAGCAATATCAGGCTGGCGCCGAATATTGAAAACGACACAATCTGCCACAGATCTTCATTGGCAATACCTGCTCGCAACAGTACAACAAGGCCTATAACGGACATGAGCGCACCTGCAAGATGAGTCAGCCCGCTAACCGGATCCTTCAATCCCTTAGCCAATCTATTTCCCTCCATACAGTGGTTGAGCAGGGGAAAGCCCATTATCCCTACCCACAGATTTCACTAAGACCCTCGATGATTATTAATGACCTAAGTGAAACCCACCACCTGATACTACCACAGAAGTCGTGAAACCGGATGGCTGAAGCTGCCTGCGCCTTACGAAATTGTGGACCACAACTCCATAACGTATCTGCCGGCACATCTTATTCACTTATCCCAGCGTCAAACACGCGTCTTTGCTGTGGATGATGGTGATTGACAACGGTAGCTCGAGGCACTTATCTTGTGAACAGAGCAGAATGCCAAAACCGAAATAGCTCGAGTTGCCAATGGAACGGCTGTAGGTGGCCATATGGCATTGGGGGTCAAGATCATCCTTAGTTTTTGGTTTACTGAACAAAACCCGGCCAGTTGTGTGGCGCTCTTTGAAAACGAGGACAAATACCGAATAGCACCTATCCAAATCGGTGCCTGCACACATTTTAGATGATCCCTGTCGGTCGTCATTAGGGTTCGAAGCGCGGGAATCGGACAAGACAAGGGCGACAGTGCGATTTTGTCGTAGTATTTTTTCTTATGCTACGAAAAAATCGTAGCGTTAGAAGTGAAGTTTACATAATATGAATTGGAATGACTTTATATGGTTTGTATTTTCCATACCGACCCGGATATTACCTATTCATGCTATTGTACTGGCCTGCTATGTGGACAAATATGGGGATTCAGCGCCCCGAAAGGTATTACATTCCATTAACTGTCTCTAACTGTAATGCTATCCGCGAAATATTCGTAGTGTCATGCCAAAACACTGCGAATTATTCGCAGCGTTCCATAACCTGGTATCGCCAACAAGCTCTGATCTGCTTTCTTCGACTGACTGACTTATCAGTCCCTAGACTATGCTGTCATCCATACAGCACTATTCTCTCCTACACAAACTACCGTTCAATAGTGGGGGCAATTTTCCAGCGGTTAGACTCGTTCTCTTTGCTTACTATCACATCCACGGGCATTGTCTTTTTGTCATAAATGGCTTTGCGAATCAACTTCACCCTCTCATGTCTACGTTCTCAGGCAGCACCACATAGGTGTCCAAGTCTGATTCCGTGCACGGGACACCCCATGCATAGGAGCCAAACAGGAATATGATCATCAGGATTGCTCGAGACGCTAACGAACCTAGGTCGCCTAGTCCGACCTCATCAGCATGTACATCCAGTATACGGCCATGGCGATCAAGAGGACGCAACCCCGTCTTCCTAACGAATAGAGCCCGGTCAGAAATGGGCCTTTCCCTGATGGGACCGATCTTAAGACAATGGTGATCCAATCAGGCAAGTATATCACAATAAAGGCCAGCATTATCCAGTCCCTGCGCCGATACTCGTCCCTCAACTAATCCCTATCAGAATGGATTTCCGGGAACTCGCATGCCTCAGGCAGACACCTGAAATAGTGGGTATTCGAATAGGATGCCACGTGCTCCCAGCCTGCATCCTGGAAGAGACCGAAATACTCGTCTGCGTCGGGCTTCGATAGCGCTCTATGATCGGTTCTATAGACTGCATTGTTTTGCTCAAAGCTGATGAATGTGTAAAAAGCCCCGCTCCGTGAAACGCCATCCACTGCGTGCGGGATCTCCTCCACTTGACCCCTACAGACCGCCAACGCAAGCTTTGCCTGCGCTGGTAGACTTCCGGCTCCAGCTCACGCTCACCGCATCACACCTTGTGCACTCCAGGCACCTGATGCACGCGTCCGAATTCGGATCTCGGTAAACCTCAAGTTCAACAGGGCAAACGTTCTTGCATGCTCCACACTGAGTGCAAGCTCCCTCGTCCACCTCCAAGCGCATCAAGCTCGCCTTGTTAAATGGCGACCAGATGGCCCCCAACGGACATGCAAATCGGCAGAACGGCCTTTTGATCAATATCGAAGCCGCGATCATCACAGCCAAAAGGCCGATCTTCACCCAGTAGCGCGGTCCGATGAGCACTCTTAGCGCGGGTTTCGTAAGCACCTGCGGTATTCCGCCTTCTAGTGTCCCCGCCGGACATATCTTGCAAAACAGCGGCTGCCCGACTGCGTATGTTCCCACTCCGACCAAGGCGATCAAGACCGCGTATCTGATCCAATTCCCTCGCTGAGATCGAAGAAGTTTCCGCTTCGGCCCCAATTTTGCCAGGAGATCCTGGAGAAATCCAAAGGGGCATACCCACCCGCAAGCAGCCCGCCCCACTACAGCTCCTACCGTCGCAAAAAACCCGGTCATGGCATAAGGGAACTGCCTTGTGGCGATGAACTTCTGAAGCGACCCAATGGGACACGCAAAGGATGCCAAGGGGCAGGCATAACAGTTCAGCCCGGGGTACGGGCAGATCTTCATCTGTGGAAAGCCTGAATTTGCAGCAATCGTCGCCAGCGCCTGCACGATGGAACGGGCCGACGATTTCCGTTTTCGTATAGCCATCTATCACTCAATCCCTATGCACGAAAGGCAGATTAGTTTTGCGTTCAGAAATATCATCTCGAAGTCGCCCAGTCTTGCGCCAACCGCCATCAGCCCCACGCCCGCCGTCAGAATCAAAGCCCATACTGGAACTTGGCGGGTTGGACCAGCTCCAGATCTCTCCGCCACAGCGCTAGTCCCCCAATATCTGTTTGATAGTGTTCTCCATCTTCTGCTCCCAGCCAGGGAGGTATCCTACATACACGTCTCTGATTACGCCCTTGCGGTCAATGATGACGACTGTGGGAAATGCGTAGACTCCAAATGCATCCACCGTCCTCGCATCTCCAATTGCCATCGTATAAGTGAGCTTGTTCTCTTTTGCGTACTTGCTTATCGCGCTAGGACTGTCCCCCACGTTTACCCCTACTACCGTAACTCCCTTTGGTGCATACTTTGAATGTAAAGTCTGAAGGTGAGGGGCGAGCCTCTTACAGGGTCCGCACCCTACAGCCCAGAAATCCAGCACATAGACGGATTTCGGGTCATCGCCGAGTGCAATCTTCTTGCTGTCCAATGTTCTCAGCACGAAATCCGGAGATGATTTTCCTATCCATTTTTCGGAGATCTGTGTTGCCGCAACCGTGGAATAGGGGCAGAAGAGTCCAAATAAAAGTGGCGCAAGAACCGCCGCCACACATGCCGCCACTGTTGCCACTTTGGCCTTGTTGAGCACTCTTTTCATACAGAATCACTCCAAATTTGCTAATGTGCAATACTTCTTAGCTGAAACCAGGCACTGCACTGAATGAGCCGTCTCATCTATCAGCCGATATTGGCCATTCTCCCTACAAATCAAACCACATTTATTTGGCACTCAGAACTCGAACCAGAGCAACGTAGCGGCAGATATGCCGAAGCCCCAAAAACCATATTGAACAACAAAAAGTGCCTCTTTGTGCCGGGCTCTGCAAATGCCCGAACAGAAGTCCTTTCCCGCCCTGTCCTTCTGCAATGATCGACGAGGGCCTGCGCAGCCTCTGTTGAAGGGCCTCTGGCCATTGTTGCTCCGGCGGCTTTCAGCTTCTCCAGATTCGCCTTGGTGATATCATCTGGAGAATGGGACATGCACGTGCCCTCGGGGGTGTTCGAAAGAATGCGTCAACCAGACACCCATAACATCCGCTTCAACACAGCCGTCAGAGCAGGCGAAGCTTGCAAGGCACGGGACGGGGCAACCAAGCCCCTCGATGCAGTTTTACACAACATGCGCTCCCAACGATCTGTTATTTCAGCTTAAATACGGCAGTAACAGGGTTATGATCTGAGTTTTCAAACCCCAAATCAGTGCCTTGCACGGCTACAATCTCCACATTGGGCGACACAAGAAAACCGTCGATCGTCTGCACAACCGTGGTAGCCGGGTTGTAGGGTCGATCCACACATCTGTTGCTGGCGACTTCCTCATCCATGGCCCACTCGAACCCCTCCAGGACAAAATCGTCGGGCAAAAGCTGGAGCCAATCAGGCCAGGCATCTCCGTATGACGCCTTCTTCTCCTTGGGAGTGGCCGATAGTAGGTGGTTCCAGTCTCCCCCTAAAATCACGTAGTTTCCTTTGCCGTACTCTCGCACAGCGTACTCCTCTACGAACGCGAGCTGCTGGGCTCTTATGGTCCCGCCCTGATCATATGCGGACAGGTGCAAATTGACGAGGACTAATTCCTTCCCGTTATCAACAGGAAGCCTGCTTTCCAAAAGACAACGATCGAGCATAAAGAGTTGTTTCAGCCAAGGATACTGCCCGGGCAATGAGAATCTTTCGGCAGAGTCTACCCGGCGCGTGGAGTATGTGGCAATCCCGGAGTAGATGTTGCCGTACTGGTGGGTGACGGGGATCGGCACCCATGCAACTTTGTAATTCGTAGCGAAACTGCTGCTGTATTCGGGAAAGTCGCGAATGAATCTCTTGTATTGATCGATATTGTAGCTCCTCTTTCCCTTCCGGTCTACTTCCTGCACAAGGTAGAAATCGGAATCGGCCTCCTGAAGGAACTGTGAGACTCTGTCGACGTTGATCTCTGTCTGCTCCCGGCTTATAGACCGCGACATCGTGCCTTTGTCCATGAAAAAGTCGGTGTGCTTGTCCAGTCCGCAATAGCCTATGTTGAACGTGGTCACGCTCAACTCTGCACCCGATTCGGTCACCCATTCACGGCGGTTTTCGACTTCAACTGGCTCAATGTCACAAGGTCTGTAGTCTGTGGCGGCTATAACCACTATGAACGCGACGAGTGCGAGCAAAGCCATGGCTACGACAATCAGTATCGCCTTGGCAATTCTCTTCACCATGATCCCTCCCGTCATCGCGCACATCACCGGCTTGATTCTGCAGATTCGCCTAAATGGCTTCCACTCCTGCAAGCATAGAATGGCATAAGCCATTCCGAGGTGGCCTGCTGACGGAGCAATCAGCTAAGATACTTCCTGCAGGAATGGAATAAAGGAGGAAGCACACGCAGTATCGAAGAATTCTGTAACCTAATGTGAAAGTTCGACCGGATTCGCCAAGCAATTGCAAGCTTCGCTCCCAGTTGCCTGAATCGTCTGCTATCGCATACTCCCCAATCGACGCCTATAAGAATGAGTGGCCGAGGGGCTTCTGGAAGGGTGGGTGAGACATGAATGAGAGTGGAATCCTTGACAGTGAGAATATGCGATGCAGAAATCAAACACGCCCTGCAAAACATGGAGCTGCCTCAAGGGCTGAAGGTAGTCGATGTAAAAATCGCATCGGGTATGATTACGCTCCAGTTGGCACTGCCGTACAATATAAAGTTCCATCCGGTAATCTGCCTCTCGAACCCGACGGTCCAAGGGGCCGTCGTCGCCCTCAGAATCTCCGGGCCACTAGGACTCAGCCTTCCCGACATAGTCCTCAGTTCTATCATGCCCGTTCTGCCGCCCGGCGTTGACTACCTCGGACGGGGGCTCATCCTCATCGATCTGCTCCAGATATACGAGGGCGCCTTCCGTTCGCTCGATCTGGAAGGCATCAGCATCGAACCCTGCTGTATCACTCTGCATGTCGCGTGTGCAGAATTCGATCTCGAGTCTCTACCCAAAGCGGCTTCGTTGCTCCAGACAATCACGATAGACGAATCATGAATCTAAACATGCTTGGCCTCTGGCGCCTGTAACATGGCTAGATCCTCTCGACTAACCCTGCCGAGCCAATCTGCACACGTAAACCATGTCTTGACTGGTCTCCACCAACGGACCTCCGCGCATACCTTTCCATGTTTTGACTATCTCAAAACCACTTCACCTGAGGGCAAGCTCTATCTCGCGGGGAAAATAGAAGGCCCGTTCAGTCTTGACCTCGCTCCATCTCAGCATCGTGCTTTCGTCCCATTCCTCAATGCGCGCCTCGTACGTCTCCATCTGTTTGGTGAAATCGTAGCCTGCGACATATGTATCGATTATGCGAGTGCCGCTCACAGGATGGACCATTTCAAACCTGGCCTCGGCGCCATTTGTCTGAAGCATCCTGAGGATATTAGGTATGGCAAAATCGACTACGAAGACTCCTTTTTGGCTTAGATGCCGACGGGCTCTGGCAAGCACAGCCAGAAGATCATCAATGGTGGTGCAGTGAAGTATCGTATTGCACGCCGCCAAAACCATGTTGAACTTCATGTCGAGATCGAAATCCCTCATGTCTCCATTTACAAGAGTCACTCGCTCCCGTGTAGCCCCGTTTTCCGCCTCAAGCTTCTTCCTGCAGAGTGCGAACATGTCTTCAGCACAATCGAGTCCGGTCACCCTGTATCCAGCCCTGGCAAGAGGAATCAACAGTCTCCCGGTTCCGGATCCTAGCTCTAAAATGGGATCGCCATATTCCTCAGCCAAGTCCAAGTATGTGGGCAGATCAGCATTGTAGGATGAGTGCAGCAAGTCATAGAACTCTGAAAAGAACCCCTCGTACTGCGTTTCACATAGAGAATCGTCTCGTTCTCGAGCTTTTCGACGCATGATAAGCCAATCCCCCTCCAAATATCATAACTTGCCTAGCGCAGACAGGAACTGGCCTTGGGTTTCAACGCTCAACACCAATGAATAACCCTGGCCAGTCAGAATGTACACGACTTCAGCTTTACCAGTCACAAACAGCAAATCCTTCTCACGAGCGAGATCAGCCAACCTCACATTTCATGCGTCGATGGGCTCTCGTAAAACAGCCTTGCCGCATGGTCTTACTCATAAGACTCTCGCAAGAACCAATTTGAAGTCGCTTAGCAGGTGTGCAGGACGAACCTCCAAGGGGCGAGCCTCCGCAGTAACCGGCTGCCAGAAACGGCCTCCGTCTCGCGCGATCGGAGTCTACTCAAAACCCAGGCTGCCGATGATGCAGATTCCTGCACGTTTTCGCGATTCACGCTATCTGGAGTCTTTGCCCCCTTGGCGCTCACCTGTCAATATCCATTGAGCGCTTTTCAAACCTACCAGGAGTTCTGCGTTCCCGTCAGCATTAGCTGTGCTTCCCTTTCGGAGTAGCGCCTGTAAAGCTCCACACATTCCTTTTCGAGTATGCCGCCGAGGTAATTATGGACTCTCCTGTCTACGTATTCAACCGCATCGATGATCTTACGGGCTTGGATGTAGTTGTCGTGCATCCCGAACGCAATATTCCTGATGTTGGCATGTATAATAGCGCCAAGACACATTACGCATGGCTCAACAGTGGTGTAAATGACGCACTCTCGTCCATGGTCATACAGGTAGGGTGCTGCTGACACTAATGCGTTAAGCTCGGCATGGGCAATATAGCTGCTCTCGCTGAAGAACCTATTAGAACCTCTGGCGATTATCTCACCGTCATGCACAATAACGGCGCCTATCGGTCTGTCGCCCCGCTCAAAGGCCTTTTCTGCCTCAGATAGGGCCTCCCGCATGTACCTCTCATGGTCAAGAGACGCAAAAGGCTCCACTTCGTAATTCCCTCCACCTCTTAACGAATTAACTCGAGGGCTCCCCCACGCTCATTCTGAAGATCAATTGGATCCTCGCTACGAACATGGTTGCCTCGCGCGACCCGCCCGAAACGAGCTTATGAAAGAATATGTCGACAGTGCCGCCAGCGGCAGATGTATGAATACCTGGTATATCCCGAGGCTTGCATTGCCGCCTATGCAAAGAGACAAGCCTATCATGAAATTGAATATGGCCATGAGTATTCCGACAAAGCTTGTAAGTCGAACCGCAGGAAGATTATACCTAGGACAGAAGCTCAAGACAGAAAGGTAGATAGGCGTCATCAGGCAGAACGCTCCGACAGAACTGGACGTCACTAGGTACCGAAGATGGAAACTCCACGGGACATCAGGTCCCCAAAACGCCAAGACTGCCAGAGGCAGAACCCAATACGTCCACCACGGATGCGGCCCTCGCAGCGTGTAGTCGGTCTTCCCGATCGCTGCATCCCACAACCACATTATCCCGATTACCATGAACAAAAGGACATTGCTGCTGATAACGGCATATCCGAAAGTAGGAGTTACGGCAGTGTTCTGCGCAATGGCTATGAATATATAGTGAAGCCCCATAAAAGCGCTGAAGAGTCTTCCCACCCTGTTTCCGTAAATGCCCACCAACACGACCAGAGCTGCAACAGCAATGTGCAGCATGGGCATGAGAGCGCTATATGCCGTCAACCCCTGAGAAAGAACTTCTTGAACTAAACTGGCTATCTGTTCAGGGGCTACTCCCGTGGATGCATAAGGCGGAATCCCCAGGGCCATAACGACCAAGACGTAGAACCACCATTTTCTACTCACGCGCTCGAAAGCGCCATATATCCTGCTCCGCTCCATTCGCTTTGAGCACCTCCCCGGTCACACAACCTGGGCTTTAGGCATTAGTCCTTCCGCAACAGACACGCGTGTGATACTTCCATCTTCGTCAGCAATATACCTTCAATGAATAGTTGGCCATTCGTCAGGTGTCGGTTGGCGCCATTACCATGCAATCCCAGTAGTGGCGCTGCTCGTTCATGCTCCAATCGGCCCGCACTGATTCAGCGTTTCTGCGCAATCCCCCCGAAATCCCTGGTTGCCTGCGTCAGCAGATCCACTCTGCGCTTCATGAAGTCCTTCCATGTATCGGCAAACCACTTGTCAGCAACAGGGTCGATGACCTTCAATGCATGTGGAAACAGGGTATCGAATTCCTGGAGTCCCTGCGTCATCTCGCCAACAAGGGATCGATAGAGCAACAGCAAACAGCAATTTTGGAGGTATGGCCCGACGTCTAGTTCCAAGATGTCAGTTCCGTATGTAACTATTTCATTTCTCAATTCGCTTATGAGGAACCGGTATACTGAAGCATAATCGCCGGCAGCCGCCACATAACGGTTGTCCTTCGCTTTGCATATGATCGACGCATAAACCATATCGCTATTGGCGTAATACGGCATCCAATACTGTGGAACCCAGGCGATAAGCTCATCCACTCCATCATCATCCAGATCTATGAACGAGGCTGCTCTGGCAATCAACATGTAATTCGGTTTCTCATACATCTTCCCTAGATCGATCGGTATCTGCCGCACCTTCTCGTTCTTATCCACGCGGAACAGGATCGGGCAGGCGTAGGTATTCCCGCCGTACTCCATCGCCAACACTTCAACGAACCCATCCCCGTCAACATCCCGCACCATTTCCAATTCTATGTGGTCACCCGTATAACTCCACAACTTGCGCGGTTTTCCGCTCAGCTCAATCCGGTAGACGGTGAGGGTCATCTCCCAATTTGCCCCCCGGTCAACATCGACTTGAAATCTCTTGCCGCCCTGATAATATGTGGTGCTTGCCAAGGTTTCGCCGCAGTATGCCGGGCTTCCCACTACAAGCCCGAGCGACAGAATGAAAAAACATACAAGGACGATTGCTATTTTTCTTCTGGACATTGACTATCACCTCATTTCGACAATTACAGCCCATTGGCACAAAATGATACATCATTTCCAAGTCACCATTTTTCAGCTAACTTAACGGCCCTCCCGAGAATCAGCAAAAGAGAAGGAGGTGTAAGGGTGTGACTCGACGCTTGAATTCATTTTGTAATCACGCTCGATCTATAAAAACCAAGAGATTGATCATGATAAGAATCGGCTCGGAGTCGCCCGCATGACTTGGTTTGGGAATAGGTCGCGAGCTACCAGCACAGGCAGGATGAGGATATGCTTCTGCATGTAAGTTTCGCACTAGATGTCCGAAACTCCTCTGTCTTTTGAGTTTATTGGCGTTCACCGGCTCAGGTTTTTCCGATGTGGCTTGAGATTTGCATAACTGGCAAAGCGGCAGCCTGACGCGGAACATGCCGAGGCTCTAAACTATCTCACCGCAGATGTCGGGCAATTGATGGCATATTTCGGACGGAAGATCGAGAAACTCCGAGTTCAGGTGGGTAGTATCGCGATTCTCAACAACAAGCACTACAGAATCTGTGTCGAGCACACACGAATGCCAGACGCCTCGCTTCACGTTGTATGCCTTGAGCGGCTCCATCGCCACAGCATGAAACGTTTCGACACTTGCGTCTCCCTCGCCTATAATGAGAAAGGCCCTGCCTGCCAAGAGCAAAAAGACTTCGTCTGTCTCGTTATGCCTTTCAAGGGACTTCACCCCGTCAACTGCGTTGTGCTCGGAGGAGCATATAGCGGCCACACGCCATGCACCGTAATCTATCAACGGTTCGTAGTCATGCACAAGGCAACTCCGTATCTCAAGCAGTCTTGGACTAATCGCCAAAACGCCCACCTCCGGATGGTTGTTCACGGCTAAGTATAACTATTATATTCCTACAACGGTCAGCCTATCAAGGAAGAGAATGTGGTTGGCGGGAGGTTCAACTCTCTTCTTCTGATGTAAAGCTCCGGCCTGGTATCGCAGGACCAAGCCGGAGCCTTGCGTCTTGGAGCCGACCTTGTCGGCCAAATACACCTCCCGTCTGCAGAAAAGTCCCTTAGATAATGTGAAGTGTCGACGTCCCTCGCCTTGTTGTCTCACCTTTTTGGGCATGGTGTGGGCAAGGCTGAAGCATTATGACCAATGCAGTTGGGGCGTCGACACACCTAATTCAAGTATCGGGCAATAAAGATTCGACTTGGGGATCGGCCGCACAGTCCGCTATCTCTGCTCCTTAGGCCTCGAGGTACTCGCGGATCACCGGGCTTATGCAGACGGTTCATTTCAGAGTGCGAAAGGCCGCAAGGCCCTGGGCAAGATCCCCAGACACGCTGCGATTGCCATTCCATAGTTTGTGACTGGAACAGCGGCGTCTGCCACGGCCTCAAGGCGCGAACACATCTCTCTCCTGTTAAGCATACACCCGCCACAGTTAATGACAAGCTTGAATCTGTCCAAATCCTCCGGAAAATCGCCTCCGCGTTGCCATTCATATCTCAGCTCTCCGCCGACTTTCGCATTGAGAAGGCGGGGGATCTTCACAGTCCCTATGTCGTCTTCGATGGGATGATGAGTACACGCCTCGGATATGAGCACTACATCGCCAGGCTCAAGGCCTTCTATGGCGCGAGCGCCTTCGACCAGAAGTTCGAAGTCACCCTTATGGCGTGCAAAGAGAATCGAAAAAGATGTCATGGGAACGGATTCCGGGACTACGGGGGCTACCTCCCCGAAGGCTTGGGAATCAGTCACAACCAATCTCGGCAGGAAATCCTTATCGGCGAAGAGCTGCCTCAATTGGTCAATTCTTACGGCGACCGCAATCCCCTCGTGATCTAAAACATCTCTTATGGTTTGGACCTGAGGCAGAATCAACCTGCCCTTCGGGGCTTGGGCATCTGCCGGAATGACCAGAACCACTATGTCTCCACAGCTTACAAGATCGCCTACTATGGGGGGCCCCTCGCCCAGCCCGCCTACGGATTGAGCCAACCGGCTTATGGCACCTAGCAGTTCCTCTTTTCCCCTTCCCGTCCTAGCACTTACACACACACGAGGCGCATCCTCTTCCCCGGAGGCGCCCGCACCGTCACATAAAACGCAGTCGGCATCACAAAGGTCCGTCTTATTCACGGCCACAATATAGGGAACCCTCTTGCGCTCGAGACAGGAATATAGCTGGGCCTCAGGCTCCCCTTCGCCCAACTTGGCATCGACCACAACTACGGCCATATCGGCCTTGTTGATCGCCCTCATGGTCCTGGCAACCCTCGCTTCTGAGAGAAGGCTGTCATCATCTACTCCGGGGGTATCGATGAACACGACCGGGCCGGTCCCATGTATCTCCATCGACTTGTAGACGATATCCGTAGTCGTTCCGGCCATCGGCGAAACCACGGCAACGTCCTGATCTGCTAAGGTGTTAATAAGGCTCGACTTGCCCGAGTTCATTCGCCCGAGGATAGCAATGTGTATCCGATTGGATCTGGGAGCCTTGTCGAAACTCATTTCCGTCCTCCAGTCCGCCTCTGCGGCGCTAGACTGATGTGCACGCGCGAACGCTTGAGGCCCTTTGGCTAAGCAACTTCGGGAAAACAGTTGAACACTTTCAAACGGGCACAGCTTGGAACCGCCCAATGTGAGTGTGTATATAGCGCAAAACTGAGTCAAAGGCATCCGCCGGCTTGCCTTCGTGGGATGTCGTTAAAAGCCGGCCCCTTTTCGGCTGTGGGCAACTGACTTTGAGACATTCAAGGCCTGACTCCGATATTTTCCAAGAACAAACCGCTAAACATTGGCATATATTGATTGTTTGTCACAATCAGTGTCTATGCAGGAGAGTATACCCCCATCTATTGTTTTGTCAAACAAAAGACTCCCTAATTGCCAGACAACCCCTGGCCAAAAACCGATCCTTGCGATCCTCAATTCCACTTTCCGCGCGAAGTCTTGAGCTAGGTCGACCGCCGGCGGCGCTACAAAGCATTCGGTGTGTTCCATTATAGTCAGCCGAAACCTGTTCACTCCCGCGTTGCTGCATATAGCGAGATTTATTTAGAAGTAGAGATCTCTTTCGCCACCTTGTATCCGCTCAATTCTCTTTTCACATTCGTCGCGTAGCTTCGGATCACTTCTGCCAGGGCCGCGCGGATCGCAGGCTCAGCCGCTTTCACAGTAGCAGGCGATGCATAATCGCACAAGTATTCCTCAAACGTCAGTATTGCGTTGGGCTGGCAGAATTCATGTATGTGGCTGCTTTTCGCCAGAGACATGAACGCCTCCCCCGTCCTACCCGACCTGTAACATGCAGTGCAGAAACTGGGTACGTAACCTGACGGCAAAAGGTCCCTGATTATCTCATCCAGATCACGACGGTCGTTCACCTCGAACTGGGGAGTATCATGCGCCTTGCGCCTGCTATACTCGCCTACGCCAGTGCAAGAACCGGCGCTTATCTGCGAGATCCCCAGAGCTATCACTTCCTCGCGGAACTCCGGCGACTCCCTTGTCGACAGGATCATCCCTGTATATGGCACAGCCAGCCTCAGGCACGCCACTATCTTCTTGAAGTCGTTATCGGAGACGAGGCTTGGAAAATTCTCGAGCGACACGCCTGCTGCAGGCCTCAGTCGCGGGAATGAAATGGTATGCGGTCCAACCCCGTATGTCTCATCAAGATGGTGGGCATGAGCAAGCATGGCGACGGTCTCGTAGCGCCAGTCATACAAGCCGTAGAGCACGCCTATTCCCACGTCATCGATTCCGCCTTCTATCGCCCTGTCCATGGCCGTAGCGTGCCAATCATAGTCGGACTTTGGTCCATCATGGACAGCCACATACGTATCGCGGTGGTACGTCTCCTGGAACAGTACGTAAGTCCCGATTCCGGCGTCCTTCAGCTTCCGGTAGTCATCCACTGTTGTAGCGGCAATGTTCACATTTATCCGGCGAATGCTCCCGTTCCCTGAATGCGTGTCGTATATGGTCTCCATCACCTCGGTGATGTAATCGACGGGACAATTGACCGGGTCCTCGCCGGCCTCCAGAGCGATGCGCTTGTGGCCCATGTCCTCAATGGCAAGGACCTCCTGTCTGACCTCATCCATACTCAATCTTCGCCTAGGCTGCCGATTGTCCCTCTTGTAGGCACAGTATCTGCAATTATTCACACAATAGTCGCTCACATACAGAGGGGCGAAAAAAACTAGTCTTTTCCCATAAATGGTCTCTTTGATTTTTCTAGCAACGGCGTAAATCTCTTCTTCGAGGGCCAGGTCTTCGACCCAGAGCAAGGCTGCCAGCTCCTCAAGTTCCAAGCCCTGCAATTCTCGCGCCTTCGCCAAAACATCTCTGACCGCCGCTGGACTGTACCTTGCCCCTTCCTCGAGGGCTCCACGGATCTTCTCATCGTCTATGAAGGTGCACTCGGTTCTACCTGTCAACACCTTTACCTCCCCTTCCCCAAGGCATTTTCGGACTGTCGCCCTTGCCAGGGCAAATCGTCATATTCAAAGCGTCAATATCCTCTTTTGCCTGCCTCACGAAATCCGAAATCACATCACCATCGGCTCCAGATTTCCCAGGGTAGATCGTGTAGAACTCGCGATACTTCGCTGGAGTCACATCCAACATCAACACATTTGCACCAGATACAAGGGCCAGACTCCGGGCATCTGTCAGTCGAGGAGATGGCGCAATCTCTTTCCACGAAGCATCATTCCCGCCCATAACCGCAAGAGCCGTGGTGGCAGGCATATGGGCACGCGGAACGAGAAGACGGGCCACAGCTACGGCATCTATGGTTGTTCGCACTGAGGCTAACACTGCCGCCCCTGTCGACGCCTCCGTCCCGTTGGTGACGAAGCCCGCTTTTGGGCTGCCACCGGCGACACCGCTTTCCCCATTGCCCAGCGGAGTGTCGGGATGCGGGATGAACGGCCCTATGCTGACCATTTCGTAATCCTCATCCCGGCAGAGCAAGAGATCGGCCGCAACAGAAGAGAGATCCTGCCCAGGAAGGCCGAGGATAATGCCGGATCCTACTTGATACCCCATCCTCCTCAGGGATCTTAGACATCCAAGGCGATGCTCTAACGAGGTGGTGGGCTTCAGTTGTCGGAAAAGCCGTTCATCGCTGGTCTCGAACTTTAAGAGAAATCGGTCGGCCCCCGCTTCCCTGAGAACCCGGTAATCCTCATCGGGCATCTGCCCAATGCTGAGAGTGACCGCGGATCCAGTAGTTTCCGCAATCCTTCGAACCGCAACCGCTAGTTGATCTGCAGCATAACCCGGATCCTCCCCCGACTGCAGCACGAATGTGCCGAATGGGTGGATGCTGTGAGCTTCTATTGCGGCCTCCACAATCTCGTCCGGGCTCATCCTGTACCGCGAAATCCTATTGTTGCTCCGGCGGAGGCCGCAATAGAGGCAATCCTGGCGGCAGTAATTTGAGAACTCGATTATCGCCCTCATGTGTACACACATGCCCATCACGGAAACCCTGACCGAATGGGCTGCCTGCCACAGCGCCATCTCCTGAGCAGGTCCCGGAGGGTTCAAAAGGGCTATCACCTCGTTGAGGCCAAGCTCTTCAGGATGGGACACGGCCATCCCCAAAACCTCTGTGAAATCTGCGTCATTCACCACTCTCGTTGTCGGAAGGGACCAATGTGACGCGACTTTTGACCCCGGGGATCGAGCCAAGTTTCCCGGTCATGGCCCCGATCGCATCTGTGTCGCCGTCAACGATGAGGGCAATCACAGAGACGTGCCTGTCTGTATAGGGAATGCCCATGCGTCCCACTATGATCTCGCCGTATTCGCTCAGGATCTTGTTTACAGCGGGCGCCGCAT
>Ga0116166_1001164_pt1 | contig 24346 bp, 19 predicted proteins | sample AD_JPNMR2_MetaG_FD_89884 | JGI IMG/M metagenome (GOLD analysis project Ga0116166, IMG submission 89884) | Active sludge microbial communities of municipal wastewater-treating anaerobic digesters from Japan - AD_JPNMR2_MetaG | ecosystem: Engineered > Bioreactor > Anaerobic > Digestate | place...
ATTACCCTTTAATCGAACCATAGTGGAATTGAAATGCATAAGAGCGCATTAATGTTAATTTGCCAGCAAATGCCCTTTAATCGAACCATAGTGGAATTGAAATTCGATAGTGACTTGATGGTCAAAATAAAATTGTTCTCCTTTAATCGAACCATAGTGGAATTGAAATAAGGATTGAAATCGACGCTCAGAATAAATTACAATCCTTTAATCGAACCATAGTGGAATTGAAATGATGTCGAAACGGTTGGCACCCAAGTTTATAAATCCCTTTAATCGAACCATAGTGGAATTGAAATTGCTGCAGGGCTTCCAGTTGATCTGTCCTAATAGGCCCTTTAATCGAACCATAGTGGAATTGAAATAGCAATTAGTAGATTCATTGTGTACATTGTCATTACTCCTTTAATCGAACCATAGTGGAATTGAAATGACGAACTATACACGTACAGCATATATGATTCTATACCTTTAATCGAACCATAGTGGAATTGAAATAACAGACCGCTGTAGTATACGTGGAAAGCTTATCAACCTTTAATCGAACCATAGTGGAATTGAAATCAGGGGGGCGAACGAGGTTTTGCGGAGCAAAACCCCTTTAATCGAACCATAGTGGAATTGAAATCGCACCCGTACCGCACGGGGTACGGGGTGCGACCACCTTTAATCGAACCATAGTGGAATTGAAATAAAGTGTGTCGCGTAGCGACACGCCTTTTTCTATTTCCTTTAATCGAACCATAGTGGAATTGAAATAAAAGATAGCGTTAAAATCGTCGAATTTGTAATGTCCTTTAATCGAACCATAGTGGAATTGAAATATAACCACAAGGTTTACAGAAGCTTCCAAAAAGATTCCTTTAATCGAACCATAGTGGAATTGAAATGAATTGTTTTTTGAACATGTCACGAATTGCTTTTTCCTTTAATCGAACCATAGTGGAATTGAAATTTTTGTTGGGCAAAAGTTACATTGAGTTGGGCAAACCTTTAATCGAACCATAGTGGAATTGAAATGGGTGTATGGATACCCTCTAATTCGTTTTTAGGGGCCTTTAATCGAACCATAGTGGAATTGAAATGGGTAAAAAACAAAAAAATACCCCCTAATTTTCGCCTTTAATCGAACCATAGTGGAATTGAAATGATGTATGGCAGAAAGTTCGAAGATTCAACGTTTTCCTTTAATCGAACCATAGTGGAATTGAAATGTAAATCAAAAGGATATAGCAGTAGATGATTTGGGCCTTTAATCGAACCATAGTGGAATTGAAATAAAATCGTTTTCGGGTATCGTTCGTTTTCAGAATCCTTTAATCGAACCATAGTGGAATTGAAATATCAAGGCATGGAAAATCGTATCGCTTTCGGAAGAACCTTTAATCGAACCATAGTGGAATTGAAATAACGAATTATTGGATGTTTTAATCGAAGATTATAAGACCTTTAATCGAACCATAGTGGAATTGAAATAAGAACGGATATCACGGATTGTTCATTGAGTTAAAAACCCTTTAATCGAACCATAGTGGAATTGAAATTTATCTTTTTGGCTGCTGATGAACGGTATTTCGATCCTTTAATCGAACCATAGTGGAATTGAAATACGTCCAGCCGTGTTACGTCGATTGGTATATTCCCCTTTAATCGAACCATAGTGGAATTGAAATTGAAAGCAACAAAAAAACAAATCGATGAAGTTACAACCTTTAATCGAACCATAGTGGAATTGAAATCCAATTAATAAGTCAATTTTTGGTAGGTCACTGCCTCTCCTTTAATCGAACCATAGTGGAATTGAAATAGTATTATTGTCAAACAGAGAAAGAGGCGAAAGAACCTTTAATCGAACCATAGTGGAATTGAAATGCGAATGCAACAAAATAACATTGGTTCTTAAGTGGCCTTTAATCGAACCATAGTGGAATTGAAATAGCATTCAAGATTTTGGCTTAATAGCTGAATTAGCCCTTTAATCGAACCATAGTGGAATTGAAATTCAGATTATAAATTAATCGACGAAACTCAATTTGCCTTTAATCGAACCATAGTGGAATTGAAATAAGCAATTAACGCACTACCGAAAATTAACAGTCAACCTTTAATCGAACCATAGTGGAATTGAAATAAACAGTATCAGCGCATAATCAATGCGCATATGTCCTTTAATCGAACCATAGTGGAATTGAAATTCGAAAAGCATATTGAGGAAATTGAGAATAAATCTGCCTTTAATCGAACCATAGTGGAATTGAAATAAAATATAGACCCCCAAAAATCGCTATTGTTGATTCCTTTAATCGAACCATAGTGGAATTGAAATTTGCTGGCAACTTCACCATCAATTAATTTTGTCGAACCTTTAATCGAACCATAGTGGAATTGAAATAAAAAATCACTGTTGTCCAGCCATTCTTAAAAAAATCATTTTCACAAATACATCTATTTGATAATCAATTGTTTTTGTTTAGCTTTTCAAAAGTAAGCCCCCTTCATTTCGGGGAATAGGGATTTTTGATACTTCGCATAGTTTTCTTTAATTATGACCTTCCAGCAACCCTCGGGATTTCCAGAAAGTGGTAGACGCTGATACAATTCATCAGCTGTTGTCGAATCACAGACACAAGGTTGGAAAATGTCCAGCTGCGATTTACCATAAAATTAATTCACAGTTGCTGTCATCCGAGTTACCTTTTTCAAAAATGCGACATATATCATGGTAACGAATCAAAAAGGCAACTGACATGGAAAAGAGAATTCCTGGTGAAAAATGGAAAAAGTTACAGATTCCCGATTTACATCCTTCGGAGGAATATGCTATTTCAAACTTTGGACGGGTAAAGAGTTTTAAAGTGCATCCCCGCGGAAAAATTATCAAGATTCCAAAAATCAGAGGTTACCGGGCAATTGTTTTAAAACTTGCCAACAATAAGGTTACGACCAGATACATACACAAACTGGTAGCCGAGCATTTTTTGCCCAAAGATTCGGATCTACAGCAATACGTCATACACATCGATTTTAATAAGGACAATAACCGGGTTTCGAATCTTCGCTGGGTTACGCGTGCTACCATGTTTGCCCACCAAAAAATTAACCCCAACTACAAACGCGGTAAACGATATAATGCCAAGCTTACTGAAGAACAGGTAATTCATATCAAGAAGAGGTTGCAGGAGGAGAATGTAAAATATACCGAACTGGCCAGGGAATTCGGAATTACCCATACCCAATTGCATCGTATACGACAGGGACGCAACTGGGCTCATGTGAAAGTAAGCTGAATTTTCTTACCCTATGCATTTCCGATTTTTCCCGAGAAATAATTTTTAAAATATTACAATGCAAAGACCGCAAAGTAATCGCAAAGTTCGCAGGGAGTTTTCTTCACGTAAAACATAGTGCCCTTTACGATGGTAAATGTGTACCATACAACTGCGATCATATGGAACTCGCATGTTGAGCTACTTCACCACAGACAGGTACGAAAATAAAATTATTTCATACCCGTTTGTGAATACTGCTATTTATGCACGTTTCATCTGTCGAAAGTAAGCTATTCCTGTACTCAAGGTAAGGAGTACCACTATTACCGATCCAATCATGGCAATTTTCTGTCCAAGGTAATAGGTGGCAGGCTCAAATTTAAATTCAACGGTGTGTTCGCCTGCGGGGATTACCATGGTACGCAGGATATAGTTTGCTCGTCCATGCGGGACCTTCTGCCCATCGAGGTAGGCATTCCAGCCTTTTTCATAGAATATCTCCGAAAATACCGCAATTTGTGGTTTCTGGGCTTTTACCTGGTAGGTAAGCGCATGTGGCTTATATTGGGTAAGTTGTATAGTAGCTGTAGTATCGAATTCACATTTTTCGATTCCGGGCAATGATTTTTCCCAGCGTTTATCGACAATGGCTTCCACAGCAGGGTTAAAATCTGGTGCATTTACCGCCGCATACTCAGCATCGGGCGAATCGACCCACCTGACAGATTTTACAAACCATGCATTACCCAATCGACCGGTGTTAACCAGTGGGTCGGCTTCGGGATTGTAAATAATGTATTTACAGTTGAGCATGTTAAGGATGGGTATCTGTTGGTAAACGCTGCTATCGGGCATGCGTTTTTGTGCCGAAAGGTATTGCTGAATAAAAATAATGTTGGCACTTAATGCACCATCTATCATATCCTGGTAGCGACGTAACTTAGCCCCATGGTAGCCACCAATCGACTTATGAAAATACGAGGTATACCCGTCGTTAAATACGCTGCGGGTAAGATTAAGCACCCTGTAATGGGGATCCACATCGGATAGTATCACCTCATCGGCATGGCTTTTAACAAATTCGGGTTCCGATTTGGGAACAAAGTAATCCTTATTCAGGTAGCGACGGTCGACCGACCACATATCGACCAGAATGAGCAGGGCAAGTGGGATGGCAAAATATTCGATACGGAATGATTTTTTGACATACCACCACAGCAGGGAAGCAGCTAACCCAATATATATGAGCGAACGGAAGGTGTCGGCACGGAGAATCTGCATGCGATCTTCGCGCATAGCTGCCAGTAAATTTTCAATAGCATCATTTGGCCAACGAGCTGCTTTAAGCTGTTCGGTTAATTGTGCGTCCGACAAACTGGTGAAATCGAAAAACCATCCGGGTACCAGCAAGAAAATGAGCAATAGTCCACCTACAATATAGGCCGTATATTTAAGCGATTTCAATATCTCCTGTTGGGCAATTTTTTTCTCTATAATTTCCTTCAATGCCCAGAATCCTAACAATGGGAAAGCAAAGTTGGCAATCACAAGAATCATGTCGACTGTTCGAAATTTGTTGTAACCAGGGAAGTAATAAAAGAACAGGTCGCTAAGTACGCTGAAATTTTTTCCCCACGACAACATGATCGATAGCGCTGCGGCGATGGCCAGCCACCATTTTATCGGTCCCTTGACGACAAAAAGCCCCAGGACAAACAAAAAGCAAATGATTGCTCCGAAATAGGCAGGGCCAACGGTAAAAGGAAGTTTCCCCCAATAAACAGGGAGTTGGCGGGCTACCTCAGCAGGTATTCCAACATTTCTGAGCTGTTCGGCTGTTTTCGAACGTTCGTCGAAGCCATTTACTCCGGCACCCACAAAGTTGGGGATAAGGATAGAAAACGTTTCGGCTGTGCCGTAGCTCCACTGAAAGGCATAGTCGTGGTCGAGACCCGTAGATTTTTTAGCATCCGCATTTTTACTGGTTAGCTCCGATGGACCACGCATGCTATACTTGCTGTACTCGGCAGTAGTAAGCAGATTGGCGGCTACCGGTAATATCGAAAGCACAGCAGCAACAATGGCTATGACTCCTACCGTAATATAATGCTTGAGTTCTTTTTCCCGAATGGCGTTAAAAAGGTAAACCAGAAAGAAAATCAATATCACCAGAAAGGTATAATAGGCTATCTGCGGATGACTCTGGGAGACCAGTAAGCCAGTCGTCAGTAATACTGCCCACCCTCCGTATAGGTATTTTCGCTGGTAGAGTAGCAAAATACCTGCAACTACAGCTGGCATAAAAGCAAGAGAGTAAGCTTTGGTAATATGCCCTACGGCAATGATAATGATATTATACGAAGCAAAAGCATATCCAATGGCCGCAGCAGCGCTAAGCCACCGATTGGTGCCTATCACCTGCATCAAAAAGTAAAATCCTACCATTAACAAAAATAGAATGGCAACCGACCCTGCTGGGAGTCCCAGCGTTAGCACCTGACGTATGTATCGGTATATATTGTAGGTTTTACCCATTTTTATCAGGTAGGCAGGCATGCCACCAAACATAGAATTGGTCCACATGGGTTCGTCGTTCGGATGATTTTTCTCCCATTGAACGAGTTCATTGATCATTCCACGGGCATTTGTCATATCCGATTGCCGAAGCTGTTTGCCCGCAAATTCGGGGTAAAAGTAAATCATGCTCAGCAACAGGAAAATGATAATGATGGTCACCTGCGACCATACATTCTTGTTTTTCAAAAACGATAAGGTGGAGGCCATGTGGATATTTTTAAAGGTTAAAAATTATATTTTTTCAAGCATTGAACGCAGGCTAACTTTTTCGCCCATGTAACGTACCAACCCATCGATGGGGATACGTTCCTGCTGCATGGTATCTCTGTCGCGAACGGTAACGGTGTCGTCCTGCATTGTTTGATGATCGATGGTGATACAGTAAGGAGTGCCAATAGCATCCTGACGACGGTAGCGTCGCCCAATTGAATCTTTTTCGTCGTACTGGCAGTTAAATTCGTAACGCAGCTGCCGTACGATAGCCCGTGCCTTTTCATCGAGCCCATCTTTTCGAACCAGCGGCAGCACGGCAAGCTTTACAGGGGCCAGGGCTGGCGGTATACGTAGTACCACTCGTTCGTCGCTGGTGCCATCTTCCTTTGCAACCTTTTCTTCGGTGTATCCATTGGCCAGAATCAACAAAACCATCCGGTCGACACCGATGGATGTTTCGATAACGTAGGGCACATAGCTTTCGTTGAGTTCGGGGTCAAAGTAGGTAATTTTTTTGCCCGAAAATTTGGCATGATTGCCTAAGTCAAAGTCGGTTCGCGAGTGAATTCCCTCTACCTCTTTAAATCCAAAGGGGAATTGAAACTCAATGTCGTAGGCAGCATTGGCATAATGAGCTAGCTTGTCGTGTTTGTGGAAACGATATTTTGCCGGGTCGATACCCATGGCCAGATGCCAGCGCAAGCGTTTTTCCTTCCATACCTCAAACCAGTCGAGTTCGGTGCCAGGACGAACAAAAAACTGCATTTCCATCTGCTCAAACTCGCGCATACGGAAAATAAATTGTCGTGCCACAATTTCATTGCGGAAGGCTTTCCCTATTTGTGCTATACCAAAAGGTATTTTCATGCGTCCCGATTTCTGTACATTCAGAAAATTGACGAAAATACCCTGTGCCGTTTCGGGGCGCAGGTATATGGTCATGGCCTCGTCGGCTACCGATCCCATTTTGGTTTCAAACATTAGATTAAACTGGCGTACTTCGGTCCAGTTTCGTGTACCGCTAATGGGACATACAATGCCGCAATCGAGTATAATCTGACGCAGGGCATTCAAATCGGTCTTTTCCAGCGCTTCGACAAAACGCGTACGAATATGGTTGATTTCTTGTTGTATTTCAAGCACGCGGGCATTCGTTGTAACAAATTTCTCGCGGTCGAAGCTTTCGCCAAATTTTTTCGCAGCCTTTTCTACTTCTTTTTCAATTTTGGCTTCCAGCTTTGCTATATGCTCTTCAATGAGTACATCGGCACGATAACGTTTTTTGGAGTCGCGGTTATCGATGAGCGGATCGTTAAATGCACCCACATGCCCCGAAGCCTCCCAGGTGCGAGGATGCATAAATATAGCCGCATCAATCCCCACTATATTCTCGTTGAGCAATACCATCGAATCCCACCAGTACCGTTTGATGTTATTTTTTAGCTCTACCCCGTACTGCCCATAATCATACACAGCACTTAAACCATCGTATATTTCGCTGGAGGGAAAAATAAAACCATATTCCTTGCAATGTGCAATAAGCTTTTTAAATACCTCTTCCTGTGTAACCACGCTCATAAGTTTATCGTTATTTTTGATTTTAACATAACGGACAAAAATAATGAAATTTAAAACTTATCATAGTTTTTGTTTTAATCGTGCAGAGGGTATTGTCGGTTTGTTTGCGGGATGTTGCTCAGTAGTGTCGCTTGTAGGCGATTTCTTTTCTTCGATTTTGGCCTGCATGCGGTTGAGCTCTGTGATGACTGTTTCGTAAATTTCGTTGAATTCGTTGATCTTTTGTGAATAGTAGAGTAAGGTGCTATCGAACTGAGCCTTGGTATAGCCGTGTGCAGCCAGTACCGAGTCGGTGAGATTGACTACCGGATATCGTTGTGCACGTTGTCGAAATGCCGTTGAATTAGAAATCCCCTGTGCCAGGTGATAATCAACAAGCAGTGGAATAAGCTTATTCTTGGGAATAACATAAGCAGGAATAGATTCGTCTTTTCTTTTACAGGCCGAAAAGATAAATAATGCGCTCAATAACAGTAAAACATACTTCTGCATCAAGGTATTTTTTGCAGTTTTTGCAAAGGTAGATAAAAAACTATTTCGACCAGAAAATGTCTGAAAATACCGAATACAGTTTTCAATAAATCATGGCTTTGTTAGCGCAGCAGTTGTATTCGAACTGAATGGTGGTGTGTTCGATATTAAAATCATCCTTCAGGACAGCCTTTACATGGTTAAGGATAGTCTCGGTTTCACTAATCCGACAGTCCTCTTTCAGGTCGATATGGCATTCGAAATGAATGTCTTTATCATTAAGTTTCCAGGCATGAACGTGATGGATATTTTCAACAGCCGGTATATTTTCCAATGTTTTTTTGATTTTCACCAGATCGATTTCGGGAGGGGTAGCCTGGATAAGAATAAGGTATGCCTGACGGATGATGGAAAAAGTTTCTTTCAGGATGTAAATCCCAATGATAAAGGTAAGAATAGGATCGAGCCAGTAAATGTGGAAACGGTAGATGAATATACCGCCAATTACCACAATGACCGAAGAGAGGGTATCGCCGATAAGATGCAGGTAGGCAGCACGTACGTTGAGGTTTTCTTTACGGTGATGCTGGAGGAACGATACGGCCAGTAGGTTGGCTATGAGCCCCACGGTAGCTACGATGATCATGGTAAGCCCATGGATAGGCTCGGGATTTTGAATCCGTTCCCATGCCTCTTTGAAAATAAAAAGCACAATGATCAGCATTGATATACCATTGAGAAAAGCAGCGATGATTTCTACCCGTTTAAATCCATAGGTCTGTCGGGGAGTTGCTTCACGACTGCTAAGACGATGCGAGAAATACGCCAGCGCCATGGATACAGTATCGCCCAGGTTGTGGATGGCATCCGATATCAGTGCATAACTGTTCGAGAGGATCCCCCCTGCAATTTCAAAAAGGGTGATGATAAAATTTAATAGGGTAGCCAATAGCAGATTTTTACCAATCTTGCCATTTGAGGTGTGGCTATGATGTCCGTGATGATGCGACATAAATCAGGGTTTTATAGGCCAGTTAATCTCTATTTCCCAGTTGGCACGAATTTTCACCGTTTCGGGGTATCTCACCACTCTTTCGGGTTGACGATGCATCAGATAATTACCCGGGGTAAATACCTTGTTCCCATCGACATCCCAGATGGATCGAAGCTCGTATTCCCCTGGTTGTAAATATTCCCATTTCATTCGCTGCTCACTGGTATAGTATTGCTGATAAACTACTGTATTTTTTTGAATCAATTGAACAACACAGGGATAAAAAAAGTTTACAGGTTGTATGTATAGGGTTCCAAAGCTTTCGGAACGTTGGATCGAAAAATTGGTTTTTAGGGTATCGCTAACGATGCCATAAATATTCTCAAAAGCCGATGGAAGAATGATGAGTCGATATTTTTTTTCGGGTTCCCATTGTTTTTTAAGATAAAATTTTCGGGTCGAGAAGCTGTCGGGTTGTAAAACAAAGGAAGAAGGCTTCCACAGCGTGTCACCTGTCTCGAGTAGCTGAATGCTATCGGCAAAATATTGTTGAATGGGATATTGGGTTTCAATGGTAAGCAGTTGATTGGGAGCAATGGAAGAGCCTGCCGATACGGTGATGGTCATTTTATGGGCTTTTGTGGGCTTAGTATTCTCAGGTACAAAATATCGAAACATCAGGGTATCGGCGTTGATACGACCATTTGCGGCGTATTCGACACGCATTCTTAACGTATCTATTGCCGATAACATGGTGTCGGTAAGCCATATAAGGATGCTGTCGGATTTTTCGCGTAACTGTTCTACCTGGTACCATGGTGTGGTAAGGTGAAAGTATAGAGGGTACATGTAAATGCTGTCGCAAGCTATTGGATGGTTAAATTTAAGGGCTAATTGCTCGCGAAGCGGACGATAGTACCCGCTAATATATTGCCTGGGATTTATTTCTGTGAAAAGCCGCAAATCGGCATGCAGGGCATTCTTCAAATTTTTTAGTCGTACGCTGTCGACGACAGGTTGCTTTGTGGTATCACTGGCCGGAAGGGTGTCAGTAAGCAGGGGGATTGCGTGGCCTAAAATGTTCTGAGGGGTAAGCTCAATGACCGAGTCGAGAAAAGCAAAGGGCTCGGCGTAAGGGTCGTAACGGTAGTTGTAATTGTTGTCGCCAAAAGCATACAGTCGATATTTTCCAGTCTTCACATGGTTAATCTGGTAAAATCCATCTTTGGTTACGCGAGCCGTGTATAAGGGGCGTGTTTTTAAAGGTGCCGTATCAGCAAGGTTGGCATACAGGGTGACCAGGATACGTTCGGAAGGAGGTTGCATCCGGTATGCATCTACTACCGTCCCGTATACCCCCAAGGTATCGATGGTATCGCCTGTGCTAAAAACAAATTCAAAATTTTCCAGCACATTCCCCTCATTGTTGTCGACAATACTGTTGCCAAAGCTAAAAGTATAGGTGGTATTATCGTGCAGGGTATCGTTGTACTGAATAATCACCGATTTATCTTTGACCCACACCTTTGGCTGTTTGCGCATGGGCGGCGACACGTTAAATTCTTTGTCCAGATCTTTTAGTACGATATATTCATCAAAATCAATACGAATACGTTGTCCTTTAAAATTATTGGCATACAGGATGGGGGTGCTGCCTACCATTTTTGGGGGGGTGGTATCTTTGGGACCGCCCGATATGGTACCAACCTTGGCACATCGGTATAAAACAATAGTAAGCGTAATTAATAGAATGAGTTTTAAAATCTTTTTCCCCCTGCGCATGATAATACAATTACGGTTTCTATGTTGATGCTGCTGCCGGATCGGTAGAAACTAATTTTCGGCATCTATTTAATGAATCAGTTAGGGTATTTTTTGTCCCAAACAAGTATTTTTCCCTATTAGTCCCTTTGAACATTAAATCGCCTTAATATTTAAAATCCACGTAGGTACGAAAATTATTTTCATACCCGTTTGTGAATACTGCTATACATGCACATTTTAGCACGAAAAGTGCCAAAGGTTTGCCAACGAATAGCATTCTAACGAAGGGGTAAAGGTAACATTTCTTTACCAAATAGCCAAAAGGGTACATGTCATGATGAGGTACAAACTGTGCAGGTATGTGCCCATTTGTGGGGGATTCATTAATATTTAACTGCTATCAGTAAGATCAGCAGGAATTTTATTCACCTATTTTACTCGATACACCAACAGCATAGCATCTTTATTGGCTGCAGCAGGAACAGCTACCACAATTTGTCCCGATTCGGGTAGAAAAATTGCCGTCCTTGCCCCATTTCCTGCAAATGTACGGGTTATGGTGGTATAATTATCCTGTAATACCATCCTATATTGGGGTTGGGAAGGTTTCTGGGCTGTAGTTTGTTTTTGGTTTTTCTGGGCTGTTTTCTTTGTTGTGGTACTCGTCTTCGTTCCTGATTTTGTGCCAGATTTTGCTGCAGTTTTGGTGGGTTGCTTGGCTACTGAAGAGGATTCCTGAATGGGTTGTTTTACTTCCTTAACCTCCTGCCTGATGATATGCAAATATCCATCGCCGCAGGCTACATAAATTTGTTTTCGCGCCTCATCGAAAAATATATCGTTCGCATCCCCATCGATATCGATAGCGGCAATCTTATTGCCTTTTTCAGCGTCAACCACCAGCAGTTTAGCAGGCTTGCGGCATCCTATGAATAAGCGTTTATGGGTTTTGTCGTATGCTATGGGATAATTATCAGATACCTCGGCAAGCTGGAAAGAATTGATAAGGGTATTGCTTTTCAAATCAATTACACCAACTGCACGATTTTTCGTAAGGTTTACGTACATCTTACCTGCATTTTCGTCTATGGCCACTGCTTCGGGGTGGACGGGCAGTTTGATGGTAGTTTTGTATTTCAGCGTATTGGCATCGGCCAGCGCAATAGCCCCCTCGCCATAACCAATGTAAAGCGCTTGTTGAGCAGGACTGTATTCTACCAAACTTACGTTGTTATCGAATCGGAATGAGGTTTCCTCTTTAAAAGTGCTGGCATTAAATGCCCTGCATAATCCATCGCCCAAACAGGCTACAAGAATGATGTCGACGCCCGGCACGTATTCAACATCGATGGGTTGGCGAAGCGATTTTATCGACCGAATCGTTTTGTTATTCTGCAAATCGACAATTTCGAGCGTGTTGTTAGATAATGCAGCCAGATAAATTACATTTTGTTTGCTATTATATGCCATATGCCCTAGCCGCCCTGCGATGTTTTGAAGCACTATGGTGTTGTCCAATACAAGATGTGTGGTATCCTGTTGAGCAATGCCTGACGATAATATCGAGCTAATGGTTATACCCAATGTTAGGGCATAGATACGAATATGTGGTTTCATAAGAATTTAATTTTCTGATAAATATAAACATTATTTTGTTTTATCCAAAAAAATGTTTGATAAAAATGATTTTTTTTGCGAATATCTAATTTTTAGTCTACAGTCATTTCTGATCCATAAGTAGGGTTGTTAGATTTATTTTTTTAACACCATAGGAAATGGCGTGAACAGAGTTTTTTTAATTAATGCGATGCACAACATTTTTTTGTCTCTTTGAGAATCTAAAGTTTAAGTTTAATTCCTCCGTTAATTAAAAAGCCGTCGAGCGGAGCGTAAATTTCTTTGAACTCAGGTTTGGTTGGAGAACCAGTATAAATGGATCCATAACGTGTTTGTCGTACATCGAAGATGTTTTCAAAATTGATGTAAAGAGATATTTTTTCCCATATTTTTTCTACCATTATTCCTCCAATTACATATTGACGACCCAAGGTGCCATCTGAGAGTTTTTGATGACTATAGTAATATGCTTCCATTCCGGCTTTCCATTTTTCTTCTTTTTCAAATATAAACACAGCATTGATACGATGTTTAGGAGTAAGAGGCTTTTCAGTAATGCTGCCGATGTTGTGTATGAGGGCATTGGTGAAAGTATACCCCAGGTACAAATTAAAATGCTGATATGTCATTTTAATGTTGGTTTCAGTTCCTCGCGTATCGATATGTCCTGGTGAATTTACAAAACGATATATTCCATTTGTTTGTTGTTCGAGTATAAGCAGATGATCCAGATATGTGTAAAACAACAATTGATTGATTTGAAAAGTTAACTGGGAGCCTAAAAGCGTGCGATAGTTAACATCAACATTTCCCCCATAGCTTCGTTCAAGCGTATTGGTTGTCTTGGTAATAGGTAGAATATTACGATAATGAATACGTTCGCTTTCTTCGGTAAAGATATTGGGTGTTTTGTATCCAAATCCTCCGCCTATCCTCGAACTAAGCTTGCTTGTCCATTTGAAAAGTGCGGAAATTCTTGGTAAAACAATTACTCCGAAATCAGGATCGTAGTCGGTTCGCAGGCCAATTTCCAGATTTAGCTTTGTGGTAACTTTCCATGTATTTTGCACAAAAATGCCAGCGACTATTTGATTGTAGCTTCTGTTGGGAAAACTATCAATGGTGTTTTCGCTGAAGTGGTCAGAAATTAAATTAATTCCAGTTACCCATTCGGATAATTCACCACGATGGATATAATTTATTTCGCTGAAAGTGCTCGTTTGTGCACCATCGAACCGATAATCTGGAATGAAAATTTTTCGCTGAAAATGACTCACACTGTTTTTGGCATTTACAATGTTGTATTGGTCAAATTTGTGTTCAATCGTCAGCTGCGTAGAGTAGCGTTGGGTTTTATTTTTTTCGTAATAGCTGTGGAGGGAATCTGAGGTTCCCTGTATATAATGGATATCTCCACCCATTCGGTCTTCAAAGGTGGTGTTCAAACCCAGTGATAATTGCGTTTTCTGGTTCAAGTATAGAAAAAGTCGTGGATTGAAAACATAACGGTCGTACTTGGGAATAGCAGTAAGATCGATGTTGGCAGGATCATAAGCTTCGTTTCGGTTGTAACTTGCAAAAATTGTCGTCCCCACTTTGTTAAAGCGTTCGCCATAATACGAGTTGATATCAATACCTTTACCAGTGCTACCATTTATAAGGAAACGTAAATCTCTATCATTGCCAGGAATTTTTGTGATAAGGTTTACAAGGCCGGCTATTGCCCCTCCACCATAAAGGGTTGATGCTGATCCTTTGATGATTTCAATCTGCCTTAAATCGAGTGGTGGCGTTTGTAAAAGCCCTAATCCACTAGCAGCACCTGCATATACTGGAAATCCATCTTTTAGGATTTGTGTATAACGTCCATCAAGCCCCTGAATGCGAATTGAGGCGTTAGCTGAAGTTGCCGATGTTTGTTGCATTTGTATACCAGTGCTTTCACTAAGCATAATTCTAAGATCGCTCACCCGCATGTTGGACTTCTCTTCTATTTCCTCTTCTGCAATGAATTCCACGCGGGTTGGAATTTCCTCAATCGTCCTCGTGCTTCGGGTTGTTGATACATGCACTTCATCCATTTCAATGGTGGATGGTGTAAGATAAACTATCAGGGTATCCAACCTGCCAGGCAAAACGTCATATTGAAGACTAATGCTATTGTAACCTAAAAATTTAAATTCTATAGTGTACGTGCCTGCTGCTAAATTCTCAAATGATACCAAACCATTCATATCGGCTATTGTTCCTAAAGTGGTTCCTTTGATAAGAGCCGTTGTACCGGCCAAAGGTTCGTTGGTTTCTCGATCTTTTACTAAAGCACGAAAGTTATACTGTGAATATACAACCATATTGAATGCTGTTAGGCCTAACAGCCACAATAATGCCTGCTTCATGTTTTTAAATTTTAGAATTTGACAAAAAATATTCGTAAGAAATTAACCTGTGACTACCAAATTCTAGGCATTTTCGGGCGGTTGCCAACAGCTGTGATAAAGATTACAGGCATAATGGTTGCCGTAAAGGGGAAAAATTATTACTACAATTGGGAGATTTTGATTGGAAATAAATTGAGAAGTGTTAGAGACAGTATTGCAACACTCACAAAAACATAGTGGGGTACAACATTGGTGTTCGTGATTGTACCCATCATTATGTAATGATGTGTGACATATTTGAGACCACTCTGGCAAACTACATAATATACTTTGTTTGCAAGTATGTGCTATAAAAGATATAAACAAGCAAGCTAACAAGATCGATAAAGCCCGATCAAAAATTTTGTAAGTCATTGCCCGGGTTTCATATACTTTAAAAATGTAAACAATAAACTTTATGATTTGTTTGTGCAATATGAGATTGTTTTGTGTAAGTTTAAGTTACATTCAAAAAGTTTTATTTGTTTTAACTCGTAAATACTTTTAGTGGCAACATTTGTTAAAGTTCAATCTGCACCAGTACTTTCGAACGGAAAAATTCTTCTTCAAATATATCGACTATGGGATAAATCTTACAGGGATTTTTTATGTGATGAATTTCGGATTGTACATTATCCCCCTTAAAAGTGATTAACGAGGGAGGCGTTAGGACTGATCCATTTTGGAAGGCCACCATCTTGCCGTTTATCCATCCCAGTAATGTAGGGATATCGGTTACTGCTCTGCTCACGGCAATGTGAAATTTATCAGGTAACTGCTCAACCCGCGCATGTATTGCTTCGACATTAGTAAGCTGAATGGAAGCAGCTATTTCTTTTACTACTTTTATTTTTTTTCCTACCGAATCTACCAGGGTAAAATGCGTGTTAGGAAAAAGAATTGCCAGTGGAATACCCGGGAAGCCGCCACCTGTACCAATATCAAGAATCTTCTGGTTGGCAATAAAAGTGAAAAATTTGGCTATTGCCAACGAATGCAGAATGTGATGTTCTACAATATGATCGATATCTTTGCGCGAAACAACATTGATTTTATCGTTCCAGTATCGATATAGTTCAGGTAGCTGACTCAGTTGTTCGCGTTGAAGTGTCGATAGTTGAGCAAAGTACTTCCAGATAATCTCCATCAAAAATGACGATTGGCGTTTTTCAGGATGTTATAAAGCAATTCACGTGCACGGAAAAGCTGTGCCTTTACCGTACCGATTGGAAGTTCTAATTTTTCGGCTATTTCTTCGTACGATAACTCTTCGAAGTAGCGTAACTCGATAAGCTTTCGATAGCGAGGTTTTAGTTTATTTACAATCTCACGCATCATATTAATCTTTTGCTGCGTGATAAGATTTTCTTCAGGGTTTAGGTCTTCAGTGCGGATGGGGATGATTATCTCTTCTTTGTCTTCGGTGGTTTGTTCAATGGGTACAGTTTTTCCCCCACGTTGTTTACGGAAAAAATCAATGCAATTGTTGGTAGCTATTTTAAAAAGCCAGGTGCTGAAAGCAAAGTTGGGTGTATATTGATGTAGGTTGTTGAATGCTTTTCCAAAAGCTTCTATGGTTAAATCTTCTGCATCATCCTGATTATTAACCATTTTAAGCAACATAAAGTAAATGGCGTCCTTGTATTTGCTAAGTAGATCGGCATAGGCTCTCTGATCTCCCGCAAGAGCACGTTTTACCAATTGCAGATCCTGCAAGGCTTTTTCAGAAAGGTTCGGGCTTACCTCCATCGTTTATAGGGTCTTATTTTGTTGAGTAGATAAATGTAAAAGTTAATAAATGGTAAAATAATATCAAAAAATACTGTCCATACAACTAAACGTTTTTCTTGTAACCGTTTAAGCAACGTTAACATTACCACAAGTTGATGAATTAGCCTTACTCCAAACAAAATTAAAACAACCTCGATATAAAATTTGTTGGCAAGCAGGAATAAAAAAGAAGCATAAAACAGTACCCTTGATATTACTTCTGTGCCCAGCATGAACTTATGCAACTTCCTGTACCTTGTAAAAGTAGTCAGGTGTCGTTTTTTTTGTTCTACCCAGTCGGTGAAGGTTTTCTTTGGTTCTGTATAGGTATGAGCTTTGTTCGACCATTCTACGGCAACATTAGTTGATGTAGCCGCCTCGTTTACGAATAGATCATCATCACCAGAATCCAATTTGGCATGCGAAGCAAATCCTTTGTGTGCGAAGAAAAGCGACTTGCGATAGGCCATATTCCTTCCTACCCCCATATATGGCATTCCAGATAGGGCATAGGAGAAATACTGCAGCGCTATAAAGGCTGTTTCGTATCGTATTATCCGATTGAGAAACCCAGGATATTCGAGATAACCTCCATATCCCAGTACTATGGCTTTGTCGTCGGTAAAATGTTGGGCCATCGTTTTTATCCACTCGTTCGATGAAGGAGCACAATCAGCATCGGTAAGCAAAAGCCATTCATGGCGTGCCGCTTTGATACCGACCGTAAGGGCTAATTTTTTTCCATGCCAGAACTTTTCCTGTTCCTTTAAAAAGGTGGTTCGTAAGTGTGGATACTTTTCTTTGAATCTTTTTAGCACGTCTTCCGTTTCGTCGTCGGAGCAGTCGTTGACTACAATTACCTCATAGTTGGGATAATCCTGCTCTAATATCATTGGCAGATATTTCTCCAGATTCTCAGCTTCGTTACGGGCACAGATAACAACGGATACTGGAACAACCGCAGAAGTTGGTTGCGTTGGTTGGGCTCTTCGTACGAAACGTAAAAAAATAAAACTATAATGAATTTGCTGAATAAACCACGATATCAAATATATCGAGAGGATGATCCAGAGTATGATTTCGTTGGTAATCATTACTTTGATTTGGTTGTGTAACTGGCTGCAATAATAGTGAACTTTTTGCTGGTTACCAAATACAGTTGTAATAAGCAAACTAAACTTCATATAGCAGCATGATAGCAATTTATTTCATGCTGCCAATGAAGTAATAAAGAAGTCTATGAGAATTTGTAGCTTAATCGTGAGTAATAGGATTTACTGTTGGTACGTCGTATATGGTTGCCGTGACCTGTTGTCGGGGGGAGGAAGTACAGTTGGGTGGCGTTTGTGCTTCGACATAATAGTATGTGGTAGTACTGATCGGCGGAGTTGTGAAGTTTTGTCCGCTACCCACGCTGGTTCCTCCCGAGAGTTGAGTATACCAGTAAATTGTGGCCGATGATGGATTGGCAGTGGCTGAAAGTGTTACTGTACCGGGTCCACAACGACTACCATCGGTGACCGAAGTAATTTCCGGCAGGGTTCCCAACGAGATTACCGCTACTCCACTCATAAAACGCCAGATGGTACCGTTGGTAGCTCGTATCATGTAGTTACCATCGGTGTTTACAGTAAAGTTTAAAGCAGATCCTGTTCCTGTTTGCGATTGATTGGCGTATACGCCATTGCGATACACCTCGTAGGTGATTCCAACAGTGGAACCACTAAGGGTAAGGGTGGCAGTATCGCAATTGACGTTGTAGCTCAACTGATAAAGGGTAAGCGTGGTGCTACCAAAGTAGGTGGCATAAATGGCAGGTTCGCGGTTGGCCAAATCTATGAAATCTCCGATAGGACAATTGGAGGAAGTATTGGGACCGCTATATCCGGAAGTACATATGGCTTCTGGTGGAACAGGGGGTAGCAGGTTATAATTGCCCGAGCCAACATACAGATTACCATCTCCATTGTACGAAACCAGTTGCCCCTCAAAATCTCCTGCTACAGCAAAAACAGCATCAGGGGTAATTTGCGTCTGACTGCTCGACGTGTAGTTTCCATGAACAATAAACGGACCCCCATTTATATTCACTGACCCACTCCCCGATATGTTTACATTGCCAAATACCTCTATCAGCTGGCTACAGGTTACGGTGTCTCCCGTTAGGGTTAAATTTCCATAGATTTTTAACTTTCCACTCCCCTGGGTGGTCAAATTGCAGGGACCATTGATTTCAACATCACCAAAAATGGAAAGGATTCCACTGTTTATCATAAAATTATACTGATTCCCATTGGAAATGTTAATGCTTCCGTTTAAAGTGATATTTTTGTCGGCGCCCTGCATTAAAATGGTGACACCATTGCTGCTATTAGTTGTTGGAGGAATGTTACCACCCATCCAGGTAGCAGCCGTGTTCCAGTCGCCCGAATTTTGGGCCTCATATGTTATCTGTGCGTGCAGGGAAACTTGTATGATGCACAATAGGCATACTATAGCCCCTTTTGTACAAATAAGGTGTAGTTTCATAGGTAGTGTAGTAGTTGGGTGTTGTGTGTGTTCAAATATACTATTTTTGCACATGGATAGTATGCATGGAAGGTAATTATTTGATAAGCATACTATTTTTGTTGACGAATGTATAATTTTTATTGACAAACAGATTTTTTTTACCTTTTAAATGCTGAAATTGTGAAGTTTATTGTTGAGAAAACCGATACTGCAACAGCTGCCAGAGCTGGTAAGATCGAAACCCCTCATGGAATCGTCGAAACGCCTATTTTTATGCCAGTAGGAACAGTTGGTTCGGTGAAGGGGATCCATTTCAGGGAACTCGAAAATGATGTGGGGGCACAAATTATTCTGGGTAATACCTATCATTTGTATCTGCGTCCCGGTCTTGAGGTGTTGCGTGAGGCAGGAGGCTTGCATCGTTTTATTGGTTGGAATAAGCCTATACTAACCGATAGCGGAGGCTATCAAGTTTTTTCGTTGTCCGATATTCGCAAAATTAAGGAAGAGGGTGTACAATTTGCTTCGCACATCGATGGATCGAAGCATCTTTTCACCCCAGAATATGTTGTCGATATACAACGAATTATTGGAGCTGACATTATGATGGCCTTTGATGAATGTCCACCTTATCCTTGCGACTATAAATATGCTCAAAAATCCATGGAACTTACCCATCGCTGGCTCGATAGGGGTATAGCACGTTTTCGCAGCACTTCTCCGCTTTACGATCATGACCAAAGTTTTTTTCCCATCGTACAGGGAAGTGTTTATAAGGACTTGCGTACTCAATCGGCCGAAAAAGCTGCTTCGTACGATATGGATGGTTACGCAATAGGTGGATTAAGCGTTGGTGAGCCTGCCGAGCTGATGTATGAGATGATTGAGGTGGTGAATCAAGTGCTACCTACCAGTAAGCCTCGATATCTGATGGGGGTAGGTACCCCAGCCAACATCCTCGAAGCCATATCCCTGGGAATCGACATGTTCGACTGTGTACTCCCTACCCGAAATGGCCGAAATGGTATGCTGTTTACCCCCTATGGTATCATGAACATGCGAAACGAAAAGTGGAAAAAGGACTTCCGACCCCTCGACGAGCATAGCGATTGCTATATCGACCGTGTTTGTAGCAGGGCATACCTGCGTCACCTTTTTGTGGCTAAAGAAATGCTTGCTGCCCAAATTGCCACCTTGCATAACCTACATTTTTACCTTTGGCTTGTACGAGAGGCTCGTAAAAATATAATTAATAATACCTTTGCATCGTGGAAAAAAAATATGTTGTTAAATTTATCGAAACGTTTATAAAAAAGCTGGTATGATTTTAATTGATGGAAAGGCGACAGCGGCAGAAATCAGGAAAGAAATTTCAGAAGAAGCCTTACGTGTATACGAACAAAGAGGGTATCGCCCGCATCTGGCTGCCATCCTGGTTGGACATGACGGAGGTAGCGAAACCTATGTGGCTCACAAGGTAAAGGACTGCGAGGAGGTGGGTTTTGATTCAACGCTGGTCCGATTTGAGGATAATGTTTCAGAAGCCGAATTGCTCGACAAAATTCAGGAATTGAATGCTAATCCTCGTATCGATGGTATTATTGTTCAACTTCCCCTTCCTTCGCACATCAATGAGCAAAAAGTCATTGAAACGATCGATTACCGAAAGGATGTGGACGGTTTTCACCCGGTGAATGTGGGTCGAATGGTTATTGGTCTGCCAACCTATATTTCGGCAACCCCCTTTGGCATTGTCGAACTTTTGAAACGATATCAAATTCCTACGGCAGGAAAAACCTGTGTGGTAGTAGGTCGCAGCAATATAGTAGGGCGTCCGCTAAGCATCCTGTTGTCGCGGAAGGGTGAACCAGGCGATTGTACTGTTATCGTATGCCATAGCAGGACCCCCAATATCCAGCATTTTACCCTGCAGGCCGACATTTTGGTAGCTGCGCTGGGAAATCCTCACTTCATTAAAGCCGATATGGTAAAAGAAGGCGCTGTAGTTATCGATGTCGGTACCACACGCGTCGCTTCTGCGACAGCCAAAAATGGATGGAAATTAATGGGGGATGTCGATTTCGACACAGTAGCTCCCAAGTGTGCATACATTACCCCGGTTCCTGGTGGGGTTGGACCCATGACCCGGGTAGGTCTTCTGTACAATACTTTATTGGCCGCCGAACGAAAAATTTATCCATAAAATATTATTTTTACAAAAACAATTTTACAAATTTTTAACTTTGGACACAACACACTAATTATAAAACCTAAACACGATTGTAAGCTATGGTAGAACTTATTTTAAAGGAAGGCAAGGAAAAATCGATAAAACGTCGTCATCCCTGGGTGTTCTCTGGGGCTATTGAACAAATTCCCGACAATCTGGAAGAAGGACAATTGGTGAAGCTTTATGATAAAGAGCACAATTTCCTTGCAGTGGGACATTTTCAAAAGGGTACGATTGCGGTTCGTGTACTTTCATTTGAGGATGTGGAAATTGATCGGGACTTCTGGTACGCAAGACTATTGGCTGCATATCGCTTACGCCAGAAGTTAGGACTTGTCGAGAGCGATGATACAAATGTTTATCGACTTGTTCATGGCGAAGGGGATGAAATACCCGGTCTTATCATCGATATATATGATCGGACGGCTGTAATACAATGTCATTCTATTGGTGTATATCAGAATCGTTCGGTAATTGTGGATATATTGCAGGAAATTTATCAGCACCAACTCGATGCTATTTACGATAAAAGCGAGGCTACGCTTCCCTTTAAGTCGGGCATCAATCCGCAGAACGAGTACCTCTATGGGGTGCTGGTGGATAATCAGGTGAAAGAGAATGGGCATCTTTTCTTGGTTGATTGGGAAAAAGGTCAAAAAACAGGTCTTTTTATCGACCAACGCGATAATCGTCAACTTTTAGCCCGGTATTCGGCAGGTAAAAAGGTGCTCAACCTGTTCTGCTATACAGGGGGATTTTCGGTATATGCCCTTAAAGCCGGTGCCGACCTTGTACACTCGGTCGATAGTTCAAAATTTGCCATTGAAATGACCGAGAAAAATATTGAGCTGAACTTTGGCAGCTCTGCCAATCATGCAGCTTATCTGAGCGATGCTTTGCAATTCTTGCAGAATGCTGAAGAGAGCTACGACATCATTGTCCTCGATCCACCTGCTTATGCAAAACATGGTCAGGTACTTAACAATGCTATTCAGGCCTATAAACGAATCAATCAAAGAGCCATTGAAAAGGTTAATCCAGGCGGACTGGTATTTACCTTCTCCTGCTCACAGGTTATGACTCGCGAGAACTTCCGTAAAACAGTTTTTGCTGCTGCTGCCAATGCCAAACGTAAGGTTAGCATACTTTACCAGTTAACCCAGGCTCCCGATCATCCAGTGAATATTTATCATCCCGAAGGCGAGTATCTTAAAGGATTGGTTTTATACGTAGAATAAACATCCATGAGCTTTGAATGCCCATATTATCTCGACCATTATTGTCGTTTGCAGCAGGGTGCTTGTAATCCCGCGGTGGGAAAATGTATTTTAAAAGGGAAAGCTGTAAAAGCAAAACATCTAAAAGACAATGATAAAAAAAGCACAGAGTAACCATCGCTCTGTGCTTTAATATTTTATCCCAGACTGCCGGTAAGGAAAAAGAGAGGCTGAAACTCAAAACTTTTGTAGTGGGGCCGATAGCGTTCGGTGTTGTAGTATCGTTTAACATCTACTGTTTTTCTCTGGCTGGTTACTACATCCAACGGTACATTGTCGTATACCCCATTACGCAGGGCAACCATACGACCATGTATGCCTTTCAGGATTAAATCCAGCGCCAAATTGCCAAATGCAATGGGTACAATAGAATCGATGGCATCGGGATCGCCACCTCTTACCAGATAACCCAAACTTTGTTCTATTACATTAATGGTTTTTCCGTTGTTGTATTTGCCCGAAAGATCTCTAATCTTGCGCGATACAATATCACCAATGCTTCCAGTACGTTCGTACACATGAGTTTCGGTTTCTTTCGACGGGAGTGCAATTTCGGGCCCCCCTATCATGGAGGCACCTTCCGAAACTATCAGTACTGCATATTTGCTTGGGTTCTTATTTCTATCGTGGACGATAATTTCGATAACCTTTTCAATGTCGAACTTAACTTCGGGAATTAAACAACGAGAAGCAACGCCAGCCAACGTAGGCAGCATGGCTGTAAATCCTGCATATCTTCCAAAAACTTCAACTACCAGAATCCTTTCGTGCGAACCAGCAGTTGTGCGAAGGGTGTTGACCATATTGATGGTACGTGTTATGCAGGTGCTGAAGCCAATGCAATAATCGGTTCCTGCTACATCGTTGTCCATGGTTTTGGGAATAGCTATTACCTTGACCCCTTCCTGATACATGCGTACCGCATAACTTAGGGTTTCATCTCCACCAATAGGAATGAGATAATCGATCCCCAAATAGTCGAGGTTTTTAAGCACTTCAGGCGTCAGGTCATTTACCTCTTTCGAGTATTTGCTTTGTAGATGAACTGGCACAAGGTCCTTAGGTACATGACTGGGTCGTGTGCGTGAAGTGTGAAGAAATGAACCACCGGTACGCCCGGCTTTATTGACAATGTCTTCGGTTAGTACCATGTAATTGTTGCTATTATCCGCATTTTTGTCGCGGATTAACTCCATAATACCCAGCCATCCTCGACGTAATCCAATCACCTGAAAACCCTCATCGATAGCCCGCAGCGTAATAGCCCGTATGGCAGGGTTTAAACCCGGGACATCGCCCCCTCCCGTGAGGATGGCTATCGTGCCCCGTTTTCTGTTTAGTTCTCCCATTGTCGTTTCCGATTTTTATTTTACATGAATCAATACCATTTTTTGGCGTACTAAAATTAGACTTTTTTTTGCCCTTTTGAAAATATTGTATCGAAAAATTTATGGAACAACTATCGCGAAAAATACGAATTAGGCTTAATAGACATTTTCAGGCTACAGTATAGCTAAAAAATAAAATATTCGAACTGGATTAGCCCCCTAGAAAATCAGACTAAAGTATAGAAAAAAAACTATACTTTTATGGACATGAAAAAGAGAAAATTTACAACGGAAGAGAAGCTAAAAATTATAAAAGAAGCTTCAGAAAAT
>Ga0116166_1001212_pt1 | contig 23837 bp, 17 predicted proteins | sample AD_JPNMR2_MetaG_FD_89884 | JGI IMG/M metagenome (GOLD analysis project Ga0116166, IMG submission 89884) | Active sludge microbial communities of municipal wastewater-treating anaerobic digesters from Japan - AD_JPNMR2_MetaG | ecosystem: Engineered > Bioreactor > Anaerobic > Digestate | place...
CATCATAATACAGTTCCGCCGCTTGCATCTCCCGCCCCAAGACCCGGCTGAACAAACGCGGCAGCCGGGTGATGGTGCCGGCAAACTCGGTGGTTTTCGCGACATCCAACGTGAACGTGTAGATATCCTTGGCGCTCTGCGCGGGCGAGCCTTCGGCCAGTTTCCCTGTGGCGTCGCGCAGGACCCGCGTTTGGAAATCAATGGTCATTTCGCCCGCGATCACTCCTTCTTCCGTGACCAGTTCGGTTTCGCCGGCCAGCGCCACGGCGGCCGGGAAAACTCCCAGCAATCCTAGAACGAGGGAAAGCGGAACGGCGAGGGTTAAAAACGGTTTGCTGTTCATAGACGAATTCTCCTTTGTGATTGTCCCTTGCAGGCAAGGGGGATGGATGGGGTGATCGATTGATTGCTCGATAAAACGGGGAAGAATGGAAACCAAGGTGAAAATCTATTTCACACGAATCGGGGTTCGCCGTCAACCGGTTACGCCATTTTTGAACGGAATGATTCTCGGGATTGCCTGCCAACCGACGCCCTTTTCGGCCGGATCATTCCTGGTTAATCCAATCCGGGCCTTCCAGGCGGGAGAGCGCCCGGATATCCGGCGGTGGATCGAGCTGGAGCCGAATGGTTTTATCCAGGGAGGCGGCCAGCCAGCGTTTGGTCTCCGTGGGCACTCCCAATATCACTAGAATAGCAGCATGCATTTCCTGGTTTGTGTCCGCGCCGCTAGCAAAAACACGTAATGTATTGGAAATCGTCTCCATCTGCCGGCGAAGCGGCGTGCAAGCGATATTCCGCCCACAAGCGGTAAAGGGCTGTTCCGGATGGAGAGAACCGCCGATTGCGCCGAGGACGATCCGGAGGTTTTCACTAAACCGCCAATGGCAAGGCCACAGCATGTCGATGGCCAAGCCCAATGATAAAACCGCCGGGCATCCGTCCGCCGTGTCATGCAGGAGTGTCCGCACCGTGGCCTGCCAGAAATCCTCATGCTCCAGGTATGGTTGAGGGCAGCGGTCCCGAAACATCATTTCATTTCCCTCTCCTCCCAAGAGAAGCCAAACATACTGAGTTGTGGGATCTTCACACGAACGCGGCCAATGGATGACACTCCGGATTTTCTCGATTACCCGGTACACCTGCCATTCTTTCAGGGGGGAGCGCTCGCCGAGGCCCGCCAGCATCTGCGCCGCAGGCACGGTATCGATCATCACCGTCAGCGGACTGGCCGGACTTCCCGCACACCATGCGGACAGGGCGGCGCAGGTGTTTTGCCAAATCCCTTCCGCCGGGTGGCCATGATCCGGGGAGCGAGTGCCCAATCCCTTTTGGGTGTCTCCAGCGCCGATTGCCTCCAGGATATTTTGGATCCAACGCCCGGCTTTATGGTGGCATAATTCGAGGGTGGAGATGAGTTCCCGGATTCTTGACACGTTTGGGGGGAGAGGAGCGATGCGGTCTTCCCACCGGTCGATCTCCCGGATTTCCGGATCGGGTTTTAGGACGCAGTTCCGCCATCGGGGCCGAAGTGACAGGGACATGGCTTTGGCCTTTCTGCCTCATCCGCCGTAAGGATTTCTTTCCTGGGCTTTACTTTATCCCAGCCGGGCGCGCCGGGGGAGAGAAGAGTTCGGGAAAAGCACGAACCCAAACCGGCCTGGTCAGCGGATGGGGCACATGGCATTCAGAGGGATATTCAAGGGAGCGGATTTATCATACAATCATTAGAATCGTATCACCTGGGGGAAGGCGTATCGATAACAAGAAGCCGCCGGGAAGGATCCCCAGGCCGGGGATGGATACTGGAGAACAAGGAGAGCACCATGCATCTTCCCGATGGATTTTTAAGCACACCCGTCTGGCTGGCCTGCGATGTGGTGGCGGTGGGGGCGCTGTACGCCGCCACCCGGAAAAGCCAGCGGCAGTTTGAAGAGAAAACCGTTCCCCTCACCGGGATCTTGTGCGCCTTCGTGTTCGCGGCGCAGATGATCAATTTTCCCGTGGCGGGAGGGACGTCGGGGCATCTGTTGGGGGGCGTGCTCGCGGCGGTCTTTCTGGGGCCGTGGCTGGGCTGCCTGGTGATCTCACTGGTGCTGATCGTGCAATGTTTTTTGTTTCAGGACGGAGGGGTGGCGGTGCTGGGAGCCAACATTCTCAACATGGCGGTGATCGGCACCGGCCTGGGGTATCTGCTCTTCGCGTTGGGCAAAAAGGTTTGGCCAACCCGGCAAGGGTATTTGGCGGCCGTGGCCGCCGGTTCCTGGTTTTCAGTGGTGGCCAGCGCCGCGGCCTGCGCGCTGGAAATCGGATTTTCGGGCACCTACCCAACCGGATTGACTCTCAAGGCCATGTTGTCGGTGCATGCCGTGATCGGCCTTGGGGAAGCCATCATCACCACCTTGGTCGTGACCACCGTGTTGGTGCTGCGGCCGGATCTCGTCACGACGTATCCCGTGGAGGTGAAAGCATGAAAACCTCGGAAATCTTGATCGGATTAGGGATTGCGTTGTTCGTGGGGGCTGTGTTGTCGCCGTTGGCTTCGACCTGGCCGGATGGATTGGAAAAAGTAGCGGAGCACTATGGATTCATCTCCAAGGCGGTGGAGAAGCCATTGACGCCGGAAGTGATACCCGATTACGCGATGCCTGGAATCCAATCGGAGAGCCTGGCGACGTCGGTGGCCGGATTTGTGGGGACGCTGGTGCTGTATTTCGGCGGGTATGCCCTAGCGCGGGGACTGCGGCGCGCCCCCGGCGGGACGGAGCCGGAGAAGCCCGCTCATGAAGCATGAGTTCCTCGATCATCACAGCCTGGGCCATAGTTTCTTCCATCAGTTGCACCCCGGCGCCAAGTTGGTCATGGTATTGGTTTTCATCGTGTCCGTGGTGACCATCGGGCCCGGGCGGGAGGCGGCTTTTATTCCGTACGCGTTTTTGCTGCTGGCGGGACTGATTTCCACCGGTGTTCCACTCCGGCATACGCTGTGCAAGGGGTTGAAAGTGGTGCCCTTCCTGCTGATCATCATTTTGTTCATTCCGTTTTTCAAACCGGGGGAATCCTTGTGGCATGGGACGATCGGCTTTCTGCCGGTGCGGATCACGCGGGAAGGATGGCAATTGTTTTTGAACATCCTCATCAAGGGCAGTATAGCCATTTACAGCATGGTGTTTCTTAACCTGACGACGCCGTTCCACCGTCTGCTCAAGGGCCTGCAATCGTTCGGCGCGCCGCGGATCATCACGGACACGCTGGCAGTGGCGTACCGGTATCTTTTCGTGATCACGGACGAAAAGGAGCGGATGCTGCTGGCGCGGCGGTCCCGCCTGATCGCCCCGTCACTGCCGTTGCAGTGGAAAAGCCTCTCGCAGCTGGTGGGGGTTCTTTTTCTGCGGTCCTATGAGCGGGGAGAGCGGATGTACCAGGCCATGTGCGCCCGCGGATTTCACGGGACCATTATGGATTTGAACGAACAGGCATTGACTCCGCGGGACATTCTGATAGCCGCGCTGGTGTCGCTGGTGGCGGTGGCGCTTCGCGTTTGGGTGATCTTTCAATAAGATGAAGCCCCCGGCAGCCGGGGCATAATGGGTTTGATGGTGCAGGCATGGGCGTTCCCGCGATACGAGTCCAGGATTTGAAATATACGTTTCCCGATGGCACCACGGCTCTTCAGGGTGTCTCATTTACCGTAGAAGCCGGCGAGCGGGTGGCGGTGACCGGCCCGAATGGGGCGGGGAAATCGACCCTGCTGACCTTGCTCAATGGGCTTTTGGCGGCGGACGGAGCCGTGGAAATCTTCGGTGTGCCGGTGATTCCCGCGAATCTGCCCGAAATCCGCCGCCGGGTGGGACTGGTCTTTCAAGATCCCGACGATCAGTTGTTTTGCCCGACCATCTTCGACGACATCGCCTTCGGGCCGCTGAACATGGGCCTCGAGCCGGTGGAAGTGCGCGGCCGGGTGGCCAAAGCGTTGGCGCAAGTGGGATTGTCCGGTTTTGAAAAGCGTTCGGCGTTTCATCTCAGCGGCGGCGAAAAGAAGCGCGTCTCACTGGCCACGGTCTTGTCGATGGATGTGGAAATTCTGGCGATGGACGAACCCAGCAGCAATCTCGATCCCCGGTCCCGCCGGTTGCTGATCCACTGGTTGCGGGAATGCGACAAGACCCAGATCATCGCGACCCACGATCTCGATTTGGCTTACGAACTCACCGGGCGGACCTTGATCCTGCATGGGGGAAAGATCGTGGCGGACGGGCCGACCGCGGAAATCCTGACCGACCAGGCACTGCTCGAGACCCACGATCTGGAACTGCCGTATCAGATTCAAAAATAATCATTCTTTCCTTCCCATCACGAGGCCCGAGTTGACCGCCACGTCCCGCCCGCCCTCCCAGGCCAGGCCGGCGTCCTCCATCCACGAACGGATCTCCTCGCGGGTATAGCAGTTTCCGCCCTCCGTGTTGACCAGCATGTTCACCGCGAACACCGCGGCCCAGGGCGGCGAGGTCCGGTCCGGATTCAGCAGGAAATCCTTGACGCATAGCCGGCCCCCCGGGGCGAGCGCCCGCGCGCATTTGTGGAGGATGTGCCGGTTCACGGCATCCGAATAACTGTGGATGAGATTCGAGAGCAAGATGAAATCGTACCCTTCGCCCGGATCATCCTCGATCACGTCGCCGGGATGGAAGGAAATCCGGTCCGAAAATCCCGCGTGTTCGACGTTGGCGCGCGCGATTTCCAGGGTTTTGGCGTTGTCGAGGATCGTGACCCGAAGATCCGGATTGCGGCGGGCGAATTCGATGGCGTAGAGCCCCGGACCGCCGCCGACATCCAACATGCTCCGCGCCCCGGGCAGGGGGATGGCCTCCGCGGTTTGCGCCGCGCTGCTCCGCGCCACGTCGGCCATTGCCCGCGCGAAATCGGTTTCGTCTTGTGCCAAACCGGGGCTTAGAGCCTCTTGGGGGGCGGGGCGGCCGGTCTTCACGATGTCATACAAATGGCCCCAGCGCTCATAGAGCTTCGCCCCGTGTTTTAAGATCGCGATCTTGGGATTGGGACTGTCCGGCAGCAGGTATTCCAGCGCCAGTTCGCTGTTGCGGTAGGTATCCTCCTCTTTGCGCAGCAAACCCAGGGCGGTGAGGGCGTCACAGAGAATGGCAAGCCCGCGCCGGTCGGCTTCGAGTTGTTCCGCCAGTTCGCCTGCCGTCAAGCGCCCTTTCCCGAGGGCGGGAAACACGCCGAGGCGGTTGGCGGTCATTAGGATTTGCGCGGCCGTGTACCCCCGCGACATTTCGTCGATAGGATCAGAGAACGGTGGTTGGGATTGGTTCATTTCTTTTCGCTCCCGGTGGTAAGGCGTTTACTCTATCTCATTGTATTCAACGCGGTAAGATAAGCCAAAGAGGACAGAGAAGGGTCGTTGATCGAGAGGGCCGGGAGGGGGAATTGAAGTATAGAAATAGAAGTGGAGAGAAAGGGCAGGGTGAAAAATCGGAAGGAATACGGTATGCGGGACGGATATTCCTTCACCCCGGCCTTTTCCCCAAGGGAGAGGAAGGAAAATGCGGGTGGATTTCGCGATACGCAAATCCCATTAATTTGGAGAGGAGAATCGATATCCTATGTGTAATCCGATCATGTTCGTAACCGCGGTTTTGTGTCCGATGGTATTCGGGCTCCCTTCGTGGGGAGAAGAAACATTGATTTTCACAGAGGATTTTGAATCCGGGACGTTGGACAAGTGGGACGCGGATTCGGTAGTCAACGATCCGTCCCGCCTGCGGCTGACCGAGGACCCGGACTACGTGTTCCGGGGGAAGTACGCGGTGGAGGTCACCGCCCCGGAAGGAGCGGGGACCGGAGCGAAGCTGAACAAGTGGTTCCTGCCCGGCTACGATCAGGTTTATGCGCGCTGGTATTGCCGGTTCGCCGAGGATTTCGACCAGGGCAACCACATGCATTTCGTCCATCTGCTCGCCAACCGCGCCGACAACCGATGGTCCGCCTTCGGCAAGGCCGGCCAAAAACCGGCGGGGGATGATTTCTTCACTACCGGGCTGGAGCCGTGGCGAAATTGGGGACGCCATCCCGCTCCCGGCGAGTTGATGCTCTACACGTACCACATGGACATGCCCATCGATCCCAAGATGGGCAAATACTGGGGCGAAATGATGCGGCCCGAGCCTTCGGTGCTCATCGAGCGCGGCCGCTGGTACTGCTTGGAGATGATGGTCAAGGCCAACACGCCGGGGAAAGCCGACGGGGAGCAGGCATTCTGGGTGGACGGGAAACGCATCGGCCATTTTACGGGGATCCGCTGGCGCGATACGGCGGATTTGAAAATCAACGACTTCTGGCTGATGCTGTACGTCCACAACAGCCCCAAGGTCAACCGCGTGTGGTTTGACGAGGTGGCCATCGGCACGGAGTACATCGGTCCCCTCGAGGCATCGGGAACGACGCCCTCCGCGCCGCGGTGAGCCGTTATTTCAAACGGGTGGCCGCGCCTTCGCCTGCCAGGGGCCTGGGCGTAAGATCCGTCCGTACCGCGACGGCCGGGGCGGGCTTAGGAGGGTTCCTCAGCAATCCGGGCGCGGGGAACGGTTCCGGAGACACGGGATTCGGGTGTTCCAACGGAGGATAGGTTTGGATCGCGAGCCGGGGCCGGATGCCCTGTCCGGATTGGGGAGTGGCCTCCGCTTGCTTCAAACCATTCGCGTGAGGAGAGCCAGACGGTTTCGAAGGAGCCGCGGGCTGGGGAGCCTCTGCCGCGGCGATTTGCTTTTGCAGAGACATATATTGGCGGATGGCGGACAGGTACAAGCGGATCAGGGTGAAGGCCTTGGAATCGGTCAATTCCTTTTGTTGCCCGATTTCCCGGCTGAGCCGCTGGATGAGGTTGGCGAGATCCTGCGCGATTTGGGATTCAAAGGAAGCGGCGGTCGTGGACATGGATTGTTCCTCTCGCGTCTGTGGAATCAGAAACCTGGCACTATGCCCCTATAAATAGAGAGAGCGCCGCAAAAAAAGGGCATTAATAATCACAAATATTCAGCCGGTTCCATAATGGATTCATCCGGGAATTACGTGCCTTCGACGTTTTTGGCCCAGGATAAAAACCCTGGGCTGCTGCAAAGCCGTCTCCTGAAGGGTGGAATAATTCCAGTTGGTTTATCCCTCCCCGGGCTTGCGTCCGGGGCTCTCCGTGTCCCTCGCCGGCCGCGCTTCCCAATTTGGACAGCCAACCGGTCAAGGGTATCCCTGCGCGGATTCCCTTAGGAAAGTTTTCGCGCGTCAGATGGTCAGTTTTTCCGGTTGTTTTTTTGAGGAGATCAGAGAAGCCGACACCGAGAGAATGATGAATCCGGCCACGACTCCCAGGGAGATGCCGATGGGAATTTTGTAATAATCCGAGATGAGCATTTTGGTGCCCACGAAAACCAGAATCCCCGAGAGGCCATAATGCAAATATTGGAAGAGCTGAATCAATCCGGCCAGGGCGAAATACAAGGCCCGCAGCCCCAGGATGGCGAACACGTTGGAGGAATACACGATGAAGGTGTCCAGGGTGATCGCCAGAATGGCGGGGATGGAATCGACGGCGAAGATGAGATCGGTGGTTTCGATCATGAGCAATACGATAAAGAGCGGGGTGGCATAGCGGATGCCGTTTCTGCGCACGAAAAACCGGTCTTCTTCATAATCGGGCGTGACCGGCATGAAGCGCCGGAACAGCCGCAGCACCGGATTGCGTTCCGGGTGGATTTCTTTCCCGTGGCCGGTGATCATTTTCACCCCGGTGAAGATCAGGAAGCCGCCGAACACGTAAATGATCCAATGCAACTGTTTGACCAAAGCGACTCCGGCGAAGATGAAGACGGCCCGCATCACCAGCGCCCCGAGAATGCCCCAAAACAACACTTTATGCTGGTATTGGGCGGGCACCCGGAAATACGTGAAAATCATGAGAAACACGAAAATGTTATCCACGCTGAGGGATTTTTCGATCAGGTAGCCGGTCAAGAATTCGATGGCCCGCTGCGGTCCGCTCCAGACATAGATCCCCAGATTGAACAACAACGCCAGCACGACCCATACCACGCTCCAGGTGATGGCTTCCCGGAACGAAACGGCATGGGCTTCGCGGTGAAACACGCCCAGGTCCAAGGCCAGCATCGCAAGGACAAATACATTGAAACCGATCCACAAATACAATTCACCTGACATAGAGGCGCGATCCTTTCCAGGGTTGGAATTCCACACATCCTTCCCGGCCGCTCGTTTGGGGCAAGTGACTGAGGTGGATGTGCGGACATTGACAAGGCGATCATAATGCAAAGTGATTTCGGAAAGGAGTGCGGAAAGGCGGGAAGAAAAAGGTTCATCCGCGAGGTGCGCACCCAATGAAGTGCGTGCCAAATGAAATTGATTCCATCCGCCCCTGGAGGAGAGCGGAACCACAATCCGCCTTTCCTAAAATTCCTCAGCCTGATCCGCTCTCGGAAGGAGAGGAAATTTTAGGGGGAGCATCGATCGCATCGACAAGATGCGAAGCGGCCATCTGAAACCAAGTACACACTTGCCGGACGAGCCAGTAAAAAAATCCCTCAAGGTCAAAACCCCGCCGCCGATAAATGGGACGAATTCAATTCCGGACGGAGAAGCCGGGATTGGAGGACGCCGGATCTTCCGGCAGGGAACCGCCGGGATTCACGGATGAATCCCCGGGGTTCGTTCCCCGTTCAACGCGGTCCCCACCCGCATTCCGTTTCTTTCCCGGAGGGAGAGGAACGACACCACCGGCAAGGATTGCCGGTCCGCCTGTATCAGGGAGGATACGAGCATGAGCATTACCCGTATCAACAATAATGTATCCGCCATGAGCGCCACCCGGCGTTTGAATATCACGGGAGGGCGGCTCGCGCAGAACATCGAGCGGCTTTCGTCCGGCCTGCGGATCAACCACGCCGGGGACGACGCCGCGGGCCTCACCATCCGCGAACGGCTTCGCACCCAGATCCGCGGGACCGATATGGCCATCCGCAACGCCCAGGACGGTATGAGCATGGCCAACACCACCGAGGCCTCCCTGGACTCCCTGGTCTCCAGCCTGCAGCGGATCCGCGAATTGGCCATCCAGGCCGGCAACACCGGAACCAACGACGCGCCGGCGATTCAGTCCATCCAAGACGAAGTGTTTCAGCAGATTGATGAAATCAACCGGATCGCCTCGACCGCCCGGTTCAGTTCGCGCCTGCTCTTCACCGGCGACAACGCCAACGTGACGCAGGTGAAGGCCGGGCAGGACCAGGTCGGCGTGCGGGTGTCGGCCGATCCCACGGCGAGCAATTTGCGATCGGGCACGTCGATTCTGAACATCATCCGCACGAAAGAAGGTTCGGAAAATCTGCTGCCCTCCAAGAACGAGAACGGCCACGCCATTTACGCCACCGGCGTCAAGGACACCGTCGATATCGCCGTGACCCGCGGCCGGTTCTTGCGCGGGGCGAACGCGGCCGCCGCCGCCGATCCGCTCAACACCCTGACGATCGATGGCGTCACGATCGCGGGCAACGACACCATCGCGTTCCAAGGGGTGCTGTCGGACGGCGTGACCCCCTTCGCCGGATCGCTCAGTGTCACCAGCGGGGGCAGCACCCGGACCATGACTGAGTTGATCCAGCAGATCCAGGCCGCCATCGACAACGCCGAGACCGCTCTCTTTGGGGGCAATCCCGCGGACATTCCCGCAAGTTTCGTCCAGACCCATGTGAGCCTGCCCGATAGCGCGTTGGCCGAGGAACTGGGCAGCGGGCGCATCCGCTTTCTCAGCGCCCGCGCGGCAGGCACCACCGTCACCACCGGCGCGGACATTGCCGAAGCGCCCTCGTATTTCCAGATCCATTTCAGTGTAATCAATGACGCCGGGCAGTTGAAACACCAGGTGGAATCGACCCGGGATTTCGTCGAGGGGCGCCGAGTCGGCGGCCAATACGGCAACCGGGTGCAGGGCATTACCGGCTCCACCTTTGACACCGGCCTGTTCCGCATCGAAGTCACCGATGTCCTGCCGCCCAACCGCCGCAAGGTCGAGACGCAACTCTCGTTCCGCGACACGGCCGGTTCGATCATCACCCGCAACACCACCCTGGCCGGAAAAGCGGTTCTCAATGGGACCTTTGTGGGACCGGTGTTCACGTACTCGCAGGCGGGTATCCCCCTGCAGGTCAACGACACCATCACCGTCCAAGGCACCAACGCCGACGGGAGCACGTTCCAGACCGTGTTCACCATCACGGCGGACGCGGGCGCCGACGCCGATCTCGGCGACGGGCGGATCAACACGCTGGGGGGCCTCATCGACGAACTCAACAACCGGGACCGCACCGCGGGAGTCAATGCCGCCTTGAATCAGCAAAGCGGATTCGTGGACGCCAAACTCACCCTGACCGGGAATGGCACCTTGCAACTCATCGACGACATCGCCGAACACTCGCAATCCTCATTGTTCCTGATCGTCAATGGGCACAATCCGGTGGATGGCAGCAAACGCACCTTGACCGACCGCGCCCAGGTGCTCATCGCCGGCAATCCCGAAGAGGCCACCGTCTCCATCGACGGCGGCCCCCGCCAGCGCGTCCGGACCGGGGATCAGGTATTATTATCGGGTCCCACGCCCACCCGTTTTCAGGAACCCACGCCCCGCCTCATGATGCGGATCGGCGCGGGCCAGCGCGAAGCCATGGAGCAGGCGATTCTCAGCCAGGGAGCGGACACCGTCGAGATCGAAGCCCAGGAATTTGTGGGCCGGTTGAACGGAGGCCCGGCCGTGACGTTCCAAAACGGCGATCGGAATGTCTTCTTTGAAAGCGGGGAAAGCAGCGGGGTGGCCGAGACTTTGATGCTTGACTTCGACGTGATCCTCGATATCCCCGGCCCGTCCGGCCAGGGGACCCAGACCGGCTACGCGGTCCTGCTCTCTACGGTGAACCAGGCGCTGAATTTCCAGGTGGGGCCGTTCAAGGGGCAGGATCTGCGGCTCAACATCCCTGATTTGCGCGCCGACAACATCGGCTTCGGCCGGGGCAGCGGCATGACCGTTTCCGACATCAACATTACCACGGTCAGCGGCGTGAACCAGGCCCTCGAGATTGTGGACGCGGCGCTGGATCAAATCAGCCGCACCCGTTCCCAATTGGGGGCGTTCACGAACCGGCTGGAGACCACGATCGACAGCCTGTCGGTCAACTCGGAGAACCTGCGGGCTTCGGAATCGCGGCTCAGTGATGTGGACCTGGCCTCCGAGGTATCCGATTTCACCGCGAACCAGATTCTCTTCCAGGCGGGGACCTCCGTCCTGGCGCAGGCCAATTTCCTGCCGCAAGGATTGTTAGCCCTCCTGGGACAATGAGGACCGCAACGGGAACCCGATCATTCACGATTCGATCCCCGGCGCCGGGGCGGGGAGATACCGCTCCGCCTTCCCCGCTCCGGGCCGGTCTGAAGACGGCCAAGACGAAAGATCAAAGATGAAAAGCAATCGGAGGAGCATCCATCGCCCAGAATTAAATGGCCTGGCGGTATAGGCAGCCATTCTCTTCATCCCTTGAAAGGATTCCCGGTCCGGCCGGCGGCCCGCCCCGGTGGATCCCTTGAATGGATGAGGCGGGAATGTGGCCTCGATCAGACTCCATGAGAAAGGAAAATGGGACCATCAATCCAACCAGAATTGCCGAGGAAGGATCGGCCACGCGAATCCTTCGCCCGTTCCCGTTCCGGAAGTGCGAGCCGGAACGGAGCGGCTGACGCCCGGGAAAATCGGGAGTGCGACCCGAAGTCCACTATGCTATCCGGCGGATACTCTTCTTCTTCCTCCGTCCGCGGGATGGGGTGGCGATTCCCCGGCCGATGGGGCCGGCCGTCCATACGGTTGCAGGATTGGGGCTGTCCGGGATGAGGGCAGCCCCTTAGGAGAGGGTTGATCAAAACGGTCCGGCACGGTGGATTCGATCAACCCCCTCCTAACCTCCCCCCGGTGGGGGGAGGAAACCGAAGGCCGCAACTTGCCGCCGTCCCAGCCACCTGAATCTTATCCCCCTCTTCCTCGGGGGAAGGGCTGGGGTGAGGGAAAACAAGGCCTCCTCCTGGAATCCCGCGTTGGCGGGAAAGACATCCAGGAGGACAGCAGGAAGCGGTGGAGATGGAGATCAAGAGAGAACCGTGTATGCCCATTGTTTATGTCATCGCACCCATTTTTGATTTTGGTATTGCGCCCAAGGCGGTTACGGACAAACCGCACTGCCATTAGCCGTTGCGTGTCAGCGGTACCCAATTTGGACTTCCGCGAAGGAGTGTATCCCGTTCGAAATCCTCACATAACCCGCCTTCCTCCGGTGATCGCGCCAGAGTGAACCAGGTTGACTCCCTGGGACCGGCGGGGAAGAGGTCCACGATGGCTTCGACTCGTGATCGGAGTATGGCCAAACCCGGAACGGCCGTTTGATTCGGTCCGATCCGGAAGGCCGGCCGGGGGATAGAGCCTAGCACCCCTGTCCTTTCTTCTGGCGGCGTCCGGCCTGGTGTAAACGGCCAAAACTCCACCCACTCCCGGCGGAAGACCCGGAATCGATTCCATGCCGGCCGCGTTTCGTTCTCCCAGGCGTGCGCCGAGGCGGCTCACTCGACGCCTCTACGCCCGCCCGGCCGAGGAGGACGCGATTTCCTGACGCGGTTGGTGGAGTATACCCAGGGGCTTCTGTCTCACAACCCACGGTCCGGCACGGAAGCCGGACGATCCCTTTCACGGAGGAAAACCATGAGTATCTCAAGAGTCAACAACAACGTGGCCGCTTTGACCGCGAACCGGAACCTGGACCGGACCGGCCGCCAAGTGCAGAAGTCCATTGAGCGTCTCTCGTCGGGGCTGCGCATCAACCGCGCCGGAGACGACGCGGCGGGGATGACGATCGCCACCCGTCTGCGCGCCCAGGTCCGCGGCCTGGACCGGGCGGTCATGAACGCCGAGGACGGCATCAACGTGATCAACGTGGCGGAAGGCGCGTTGGAGGAAATGACCTTGCGGCTGGACCGCATCCGCGTGCTGGCCATCCAGGCCGCGAACACGGGAGTTAATGATATCCAGGCCCGGCAGGCGCTGCAAGATGAAGTGTTTCAGAGTATTGACGAGATCACTCGAATCGCCAATACCACGATGTACAACACCAATCATCTCCTGAACGGCGATTTCAGCGTCCAGACGGCGGTCAAGCCCGGCCAGGGCGGCGCCCGCAACTATGGCATCCGCATCGACACGGGGCCCAGTTCCAACACCCTGGAGAGCGGCACCCATTTTCTGAATATCGTCCAAACCAAAAAGGGGCATCAGATTATGCTGCCCGGCCTGGGCAAGGATGGCGAATCCTTCACCATGCACACGGGCATCCAGAACCAGACGGATCTGGCCGTCAGCCTGGCCCGCTTCACCACCACCATCGGGCTGAACGGGACCGCCGCCGATACCGCCACGGTTCTGGGCAGCGGCGCTTTTTTCAATGGTGTCTCTATTATCGATGGCGACCAGATCACGTTCAGCGGCGTGTTGGCCGACGGGGTGACCCGGTTCAGCGGCGTGCTCAGCGCATCGGCGGGATCGTCCTTTGGGGATTCGTCGATGACCGGCAGCACCACGCATCTGCTGGGATTGATCAACAACGCCATCGACCAGGCGGAAATGGCGCTCTTCGGCGTGGCCACGTCCGCCGAGGTCCCCGCGGCGTACCGGACCACCGTCACCCTGGCGGAAACCGGCGACAACGCCGGGCGGCTGCTGCTGTTCAACGAGGTGGAAACCATTAATCTCGCTTCGATCAACCTCAGCCTGGTCCGCGGCGGCACCCTGGTCACGCAAGCCGCGGGAGTTACGCGTTCCGGCCCGATCGGCGCGAACTCGGCCCTCCAAGGCCAAGGCCGGATCGGCAACGCGGTGACGGCCATCACCGGATCCACGTTCGACACCGGGCGGTTCCTGATCGAAGTGCAGGACGTGCAGGGCGCGCAAAACCGGATCGTGGAGAGCGACATCCTCTTGCGCAACCGGGGTGGTTCGATCATCAGCCGCACGGCGACCCTGACCGGATCCGCCAACGGCCTATACCTCAACGGAACCTTCGTCAACGGCATCTACACCGGCGGCGTTTCCATCAGCAGCGGCGATACGGTAACCTTGCGCGGGACCGAGGCCGATGGTTCTACGTTCGAGGCCACCTACACCTTCAGCCTGAATCCCGCGGCCGATGCCGTCCTGAATGATTTCCAGTTCACGACCCTATCCGGCCTGATCCAGGAACTTAACTACCGCACGCGGATTTATTCGGGAGGAACCGTGGCCGATGGCGTCCAAACCCGGTTTGAGACCGCCCTGTTCACCCTGACCGCCCAGGGGACGTTGCAACTCATCGACGATTTGGGCCGCAACGATTCGAAATTGGCCTTTACCTTGATCTTCAATGATAGCGCGGCGGACACGACCCCCGATTATACCATTGCCAGCAGCGGCCAACTGATCCAGGAAGGTTTCGCCGAATCGGCCACCATCCGGATCAACGGTGGAGCCCCCATCCGCGCCTCGGCCGGCGAGATGATTCACTACATCGGGCCTGAGCCCACCCGGCCGGGGGATGTGCGGGACGAAGTCCTCTTCCGCCTGGGATCCAACCTCTCGGGGGGCGCGGATTACCTGGACGTGGAGGCAAAGGAATACGTGGGGCAACTCAACGGCGGGCCCAAAGTCACGTTCCAGAACGGCGCGCAGGATGTGGTCTTTATCGACAATGCCACCTCGGGAGTCGCGCGGATGTTGACCGTGGATTTCGACGCCATCCTCGATATCACCGCGTCGGGCGCGGGCCAATCCGATCCGGGCGTCACCTTGATCCTCTCCTCGGTGAACCGGTCCATGAACTTCCAGATCGGCGCGTTCGCCTATCAGAATTTCCGCACCAGCATCGGCAATCTTTCCAGCGAATACCTGGGGTACGGGCCGGGCAGCGGGCGGACCATCAACGATATCGATATCATCACCATCGAGGGGGCCAACGAAGCCCTGATCATTGTGGACAAGGCCCTGGATCAGATCAACCGCACCCGGTCCCTGCTGGGCGCGGCCACCAACCGCCTGGAGGGCACGGTTTCCAACCTGAGCGTCGCGTCCGAAAACCTGCTTACCGCGGAATCGCGCCTGCGTGACGTGGATCTCGCCCGCGAGTCGTCCACGTTCACGCAAGGCCAGGTGTTGTTGCAGGCGGGCGTCTCGGTCCTCGCGCAGGCCAACTTCCTGCCGCAGAGTTTGTTGACACTATTGCAATGAGCGGGGAAAGTCAGAACGGAGCAGAGGATTCCCGGGGCGGACGGTCCGGTCCGCCCCGGCCGGATCCTGAGAACGGAGTTGTTGACCGCGGTGGCTTGATCCGTTACATTGTTTTCAGTCAATTTCCTTTGAGGAATCCCATCATGCCACCATTGGGTATTCACCGGGCAGCTTTCACCTTGATTGAGTTATTGATTGTCGTGGCCATTATCGGCATTCTGGCGGCCATCGCCGTGCCCAATTTTCTCAACGCCCAACTGCGCGCCCAGATCGCGAAAGTCAAAGGCGACATGCGGGCGCTGGGTTCCGCGATCGAAACCTACCGCATCGATCACAACCGCTATCCCTATTTCGACGCCTACGCGTTGCCCGCGCGTTACAACTCGATCACGTACCGCCTGATTCCCTTGACCACGCCCGTGGCCTATATCGGCAGCGTAGATTTGCAGGATCCTTTCTTGAAGACCTTGCCGGCCGAGGGTTATGAAGACGAGATGCTCCGCGAGTCGTACAACTACCGCAGCTACGAGGCGATCAATCCCGAACTGAATATCAAGGCCTGGGTGCTGAACAGCATGGGCCCGGACCGCACCACCGACCGGGGCTTGCAGACCGAGTTGTGGGCGCGCGGCCTGGTGAGCCCGGACACCGTGGTGATCTACGATTCGACCAACGGCCTCGTCAGCCGCGGCGACATGCCCTATACCGGGGGCGAAACGCAGTACCGGTCCAATTTTTGAAAAAGTTTTTTTTGAAAAGGCTTACTTTCCCGCAGGCCCGGTTTTCAAGCGGGAGGGCGAGGCTTCCGCCATGCCGCCTGGGATTCCACGATCGGGCCGGGCAAGTTCAAAACGCAACCTGGTGTGTCCCCGGCGTTCTCTTTTATTCACCCTTTCCCACTGGGGAGAGGGCCGGGGTGAGGGATTATAGTAGGGGCGGCCTGGATACCGTCCTTCATCCCGGGGTGAAGGGAATCGATTTTACCTCCCTAGGGACACACTTTCCGGATGATCCCCCAAAAAAGAAGGGAAAGCCCCCGGCTTTCCCTTCCGTACCTGTCTTCGGGCATCCGTGGATTGCCCGATTGATTTTCCCCGCGCGTCATTCGTGGATTTCCCAATCCGGCACGCCCGTGATGTCGCCCGACCGGAGAATGATGTTATCGATAGCCCACCACCAGTTGTTGGTGCCGTACAAGTAGCCGAAGGTGATCACCATGCTTTGCGCCCCGGCGGGATTATTGATCTCGACCGTGACCGATTCGTTGGTGCTGGTGTCGGGATGGAAGTGGGGATCCCCTTCGGTGGAATTCCAATACAGCACCTCGACGGGTTCGCCGCCGTCAAACGAGACGACGATGTTCACTTCCTGCTGCCCTTCCGGCCGCCAGCTGGAATCGAAGGTCAGGACTAGCGAATTGGCCGGCACATTGGCGATGGAGATGGGGGGCGTGGACAGATACCCTTCCCACGGGCCGTCATCGTGGGGCATGTCATCCCATTCATCCGAATCGGCGATGGCCGCCGCGCCTTTCGCCTTGGTGAATTCCGAGCGCCGTTGATCCTGGGCCACAAGCGACCACGCCACGACATTGGCGAAAGCCCACCCGCGCCAATCCAGCACGCCGCCTTCGGGCATGAAGGAATCGTCGATGGTCCAACCGGGCGGGGGAGTCTTTGTCCAAACCTTGTTGGGATCGATGGTCTGGACGCCTTCGGGCAAGTTTTCATCAAGGAACGGCCCCAAGGGCAGCCCTTCGAAGTCTTCCTCGAACACGACGGTGTTTCCACTGGTGATCTTGATGTTGTCAATCGCCCAGAACCAGTTGTTCTGGCCGTAGAGGTAGCCAAACGTCAACACCATGTTTTGGGCCCCCGCTGGATTTGGGACCGCCACCGTGACGAATTCGTTGGTATTGGTATCGGGATGAAAGTAGGGGTCCCCTTCGATGGAGTTCCAGTACAGGATCTCCACCGGTTCTCCCCCATCAAACGATACCACGATGTTCACATCTTGCTGTCCTTCCGGCCGCCAGCTGGAATCGAAGGTCAAGACCAGCGAATTGGCGGGCAATCCGGCGATGGGAATTGCCGGCGTGCTCATGTAGCATTCATAGACGCCGGGATCGTGCGGCAGGTCGTCCCATTCATCCGAATCGGCGATGGCCACCGTCCCCTTGGCGTTAGTGAATTCCGAACGCCGCTGATCCCCGGCCACAAAGGCCCAGGCTTGCGCGTTGGCGAAAGCCCATCCGCTCCAGTCGCGCACGCCGCCGGCGGGGATGAAGGAATCGTCCAGCGTCCATCCCTCGGGGGGCGTTTTGGTCCAGACCTTGGTGTTGTCGAGGGAAGGGATCGAGCCCAGATTTTCATTTTGAAACGGCCCCAGCGCCAATCCTTCGAAATCTTCTGTAAACAAGATCTGGCCGTACGACCCATTCCCGGCCATCACCAGGCCAAAAGCAAGTAATCCCAGCGCAAACAAACGCGATCGGGTCATATTATTCAATCCTTTCCTTTTTTTTTGAATCGGCTTGTACCCAAGCCTGCATCCATTCTGCTTGCCGGCCGGGCTTTTACCGGCCCCGGCCCGAATGCTCAGCGAAACTCCATTTGCGGCCACTTTGCAGCAACCTTGATCGAGTGGATTTTTACCGGTATTTGAGCCTCCTTTCCTTCAATCGGTTTTGCGCAATGCAGAAAGAGATGTAGAAAAATACCTCCTCTTTTGCAGCCGGAAACGCCCATTCGCGAAAAGCAAGCGGACGCTATCCGGCGCGGGGCATGCAAGTAAAAAGCCAGAGCTATTAATGTCAGGTTATCAGAAATTCCAATAAATATATAGACTTGTTCATCAGATGAGCGTTTGATGAAGCTAGGATCGTAGAACCCTATGGCCTCAAGCAGGGAATGGTTTGGCCAGGTTCGTGATTTTCGTGTTGCCCGGCCCGGGATTCGCACTTCCCGGTGGGACAAGCCAAAGTCCTGGGGATGCAAGTAGATTCAAGAGAAAGGTTAGATTCTTCGGGGGGAGGCGCTTCGGGGGGGCAACTCCTCCGCACGGGATCCAATGATGATTCTGTGACTGTCAAAACCGGTAGCCTACCGTGAAAGAAGCCACCAGTTCGTCTTCGCGGTTCACGGCCCAGGGAGAATCGTCCAGCGATAGTTGCGCTTCCAGGGCGGGTGTGAGATAGAAGTTGTTCCACTCGAAGGTCGTCGAAGCGCCGAGCGAGGTATGGCTCCAGGCGGAATTGGCCTGCAAGGCGCCGTCGTTATAGGTGACGTCCCACCGCAGATCGAGATCTTGCCTTTCTTGTCCGGCCAGCAACGGGGGGAGGGGATACGCGCAGGTCAGTCCGAAGACCACGATGTTGCCCGCGTCGAAATTCCGGCTGCTTTGCGTGCCGTCCCATACGAAGAAAGTATCCACGAAGGGAACCAGACGCGCCGGGCCGAGGGGAATCATATTGGGAAAAGCCAGGCCGTTGGCCAATTCCTGTTTGTCCAGCTGGTTGCCCGTATGGGGATGGGTGTAGTAGATATACGTGATGTAGTTGTACAGCGCGTACCAGTCGTCTGGGAACAAGGTGCATTCGTATCCCAGAAACGGATTGATTTCGGTCTGATCCACGAATCCGCCCGCATCGGGCCATTCGCCCACGACGCCCGCGTAGAATCCGTTCCATTCCATCTGCCACCGGGGTTGGAAGGTTCCATGCTCATCGAAGACGTCATAGCCGTGCCACAGGTACTGGGAGGAATACGTAATATCCAACCGTCCCTCAACGGTTTCTCCCCACAGTTCTACGGAAGACGAGGCGGAGGGAAACGCCAGGAGACAAGCGATCAGCAGGCAAGGCATTCGAAGGGGACGGACCAGCGAACGGTTGGAATCATTCATCTTTATTCCTTCACAGCCATCTTAAGAATCGACAAACATTGTACCTGAATAAGCGAACGGAGGAGAAGAATCAAGCCCTATGTTCCGCCTCGGCAACAGGAGGGCGGTGATCCTTCCTGGATGCGGTTGAGTTTCTCCAATGTAGATCAAATGACTAAAACAGTACGGGTTCCCCCCCTAGCCCAAATCTTTGCCCAGGGCTTGGGGGGCGCGCATGGTTTGCCGGCCGCACGAGAGGACGAGCAACGCCAACAGAAACGGAAACGCCAGCAGCAGCCTGGAGGGCAGCGCGGGCCAGGCTCCTTGCAGCCGTTCAGCCAACGCTTCCGCGCACCCGAAAAAGAGGCAAATGGCCGCCGCGCGGCCGGGACGCCAGCCGCTGCAGATCAAAATCGCGAGTGCCACGAATCCCCGCCCATTGGTCATGCCCGTGCTGAACTGACTGATGTCGCTGAGCGAGAGTTGCACGCCGCCCAATCCCGCCAGCGCGCCGCTGAGGATCACCGCCGGGTAACGGTACGCGTTCACCCGCACGCCCGCCGCCGCCGCCACCCGGGGATCCTCCCCGCATGCCCGCAGGCGCAAGCCGAAACGGGTCCGGTAGAATACCATCAGAGTGACCAGCCACACGCCCGCGAGCGCGACGTGCAACATCGAGAGGGGAAACAGCAATTCGTTCAATCCGGGAACGGTGAAAGGAGCGGCCGTGATGGCGGGCAGTTTAGGCACCTCGGGCGAATTGCCCCGCGCCTCGAAAATTTGGAAAAGCAAAAATCCGGTCAGGCCCATCGCGATCAGATTGATCCCCATGCCGGAGACGATCTGGTCCGCCCGGCCGCGGAGGCACACCCCCGCGTGCAGTCCTCCCGCCAGGCCGCCGCCTGCCGCTCCCGCCGCCAGGCCCCACCAGGGATTGCCGGTCAGGCCGGACACCGCCACGGCGCAAAACGCCCCGGTCAGCATCATGCCTTCCAAGCCGATGTTGACGATGCCCGAGCGCTCGCTGAATGCTCCGCCCAGCGCGGCCCACAACAGGGGAGCGCCTTTCAGAAAGCCGGCGTGGAGCAGCAACGCCAGCTCGTGACTCAGCCAAGGAAGAATCCAATCGAATTCATTCATGGGACCGCATCCGGGTAAAGAGGGCGATGCAAAGAATCAGCAAGCCTTCCAGAAGGAAGACCATCTCCCGGGGAACGTTCCAATCGAGTTGCAAAGCGCGGTCGCCCGCCCGCAGGGTGGCGATGAGCAACGCCGCCGGAATGGTGGCCCACGGCTCGCCCAGGCCCAAAAAGGCCACCGCGATGCCGTCGAATCCATACCCGCCGCCGAAGCGCGCGTAGAGGGTGTAGTCGATGCCCGTGACCTGCAACGCGCCCGCCAGCCCCGCGCAACCGCCGCCCACCCACATCGCGCGCTGGTGGATCCGGGGCACCGCGATTCCCGCATAAGCCGCCGCCGTGGGATTCTCCCCCACCGCGCGGAGATGGAAACCGAACCAGGTGCGGTACAGCATCCCGCTGAGGCCCGCCGCCAGGCCGATGGAGACGAGAATCCCCGCCGTCAGTTGCGCCGCGCCCTGCGTGTACAGCAAGGGAAACCGGGCGGAGCCGGCGATCATCGCCGTGCGGCTGCTTCCCGGTCCGGCGTTCAGAACGCCCAGCGTCAGTTCGTTCACCACTTGAAAGGCGATGAAGTTGAGCATGATGGTGGTGATGACTTCGTGAATCCCCCGCCGCGATTTCAGACCAGCCGCAAGGCCCCCCCATAACGCCCCGCCAAGACACCCGGCGGCAACACACAAAACCCCGTGCAGCGGCCCCAAGGCATTCCACGGTTGGACACCCAAGGCCACGGCCGCCAACGCGCCCATGGACAACTGACCCTCGCCGCCGATGTTGAACAATCCCGCGCGGTAGGGCAACGCCACCGCCAGGCCGGTCAGGATGAGCAGCGTGGCCTTGGTTCCCAGCAAGATCAATCCCGTGGGGGAACCCCAGGCGCTGGTGATCAGCGCCATGAATACCCGCGCGGGCGGATAGCCGTTGATCCACAAGAACAGCGACAGCAGGAGGAGGGCCATGCCCATCGCCAGGATCAGGGAACTGAGTCGCTTCATGCGCATCCTCCTCCAGCGCATCATAAGGCTCCCGCCATGGCCAGGCCCAATTCCTGGACGGTCCATTCTTCCGCCGGCCGCGTTTCCACAATCCCGCCCCGGTACAGGACCGCGATCCGGTGACAGAGCCGAAACAACTCGGACCATTCCGAGGAAAACAAGATCATGCCCGCGCCCTGGCGGCATTGCTGGATCAGCCGTTCCCGGACGAAACGCGCGGCCCGGATGTCCAGCCCCCGGGTAGGATCATGGGCGATGATCAATCCAGGATTGGCAAGGAATTCCCGCGAGACCACTAACCGCTGCTGATGCCCGCCGGACAGCTGACCAGCGGGCGCGTCCAGGGAGGGCGTCTGGATGAGATAGCGGGCGGCGCAGTCCGCGGCCACGGCGCGCGCTTGTTGGCGGGGCAGCCGGAACGAACGGCCGGAGGTGAACGCGGCTAAATTGAGCAGGTAATTTTCCGCGAAGGAAAACTGGGGCAACAGCGCGCGCCCGCGCCGGTCCTGCGGGATATAGGCGATTCCCGCGCCGCGCCGCCGGGCCACGCTCCAGGACGTGATATCTTGCTCCTGGTAGAGGATCTTGCCGCCGGCAGGTGGACGAATCCCCAGCATGGCGTCGATCCACTCTTCCTGCCCGTTGCCGGCCACGCCCGCCACGCCCACGATCTCCCGCTGCAAGACGTACAGGTCGATGGGCACGCGTTCCGGGGCCTTGCGCGCGGGAAGATCCAGCAGCAGGCCCCGGCATTCAAACAAGGGAGCGCCAGGCCAAGGCCGCTCGTATTGTTCCTCCGGCAGCGATTCGCCCACCAGGGCCGTGGCGAGGGAGTCCAGGCTGGTCCGGTTCATGAGCTGGTGATACACGACTTGCCCCTTGCGCAGGACGGTGACGGTATCGGCCACCCGCTCCACTTCCGGCAGCCGGTGGGTGATGAGCAGGACCGCGATCCCCTGGTCCCGCAGCCGGATCAGGGTTTCCAGAAATTGGTCGATTTCACTGGAGACCAATGCCGCCGTGGGTTCGTCGAACAGCAGGATCCGCGCCTGGCGGTACAACACCTTGGCGATTTCCACCTGTTGCTGAATTCCCACCGGCAGCCCGCCCACACGGGTGCGCCAAGGCAGTTCCAGGCCGTAGGATTTCAGCCAGGCCTGGACTTCTTTCTCCGCCCGGCGGCGTTGCAGCCAAGGCCCCCAATGGATTTCCTGGCCCAGCAGAATATTCTCCAGCACCGTGAACGCCGGGATCAGCGAAAAATGTTGCTGCACCAGTCCCACACCCCGGCGGATGGCGTCGCGGGGATCGCGCAGACGCACGGTTTGGCCATCGATTTCGAGAGTCCCGCTGTCCGGGGCGAGCAGGCCGGCGCAGATCGAGACCAGAGTCGATTTCCCCGCGCCGTTTTCTCCTACCAGGGCGTGAATCCGCCCGTAGCGGAGGGTGAGGTCCACCTGGTGGTTGGCCTGAACCGCGCCGAACGATTTGCAGATTCCCCGGGCGCGCAGGGCGGGATACGCGCGCGGCTGGTAAGCCAGGTATGAGGAACGCATGTGTTTTCTCTCCGCGTCCTCCGCGTCTCGGCGGCAAAATTCCGTTCGGCGTCTATTCCACGGCGGGCGGAGTGAATGTCTCCAGTTCCGCGTAGGTTTTGGGCACGGTGATTTTTCCCGAGACGATCGCCGCGCGCGCCCGTTGCACCGCCGCCAGGGCTTCTTCCGGGACGCAGGACCGGGTATGCCGCATGTCCGTCAGTCCCACCGCGCCGTCCTTCAAGCCAGCCGTGTAAATGCCGCCTTGGAATTTCCCCTCATACGCGGCCACGATCTGGTCCGCCACAATTTGGTCCATGCGCTTGAGCACGCTAGTCAGAATCTTGCCTGGCGCGAGGTCGTCCTGGTCGATATCCACGCCGATGGCGAACACCCGGCCCGGCTGGTCTTTCACCGCCTCAATCACCCCCAAACCGCTGTTGCCCGCCAGTTGGAACAAGATGTCCGCGTTTTGATTGAGCAGCGACAGGGCGATGGATTTCGCCTTCACCGGATCGTCGAAACTCCCGATGGTGGTGGAGAGGATGCGGACTTCCCGGCTTCGCATCCGGCCGCCGGTCAGGAAGCCCGCGCGGAATCCCGCCGCGAAGGCCTCCACGGGCGGGATGTCCATCCCCGGGATGATGCCCGCCACGCCGGTTTGGGTGACATACGCCGAGAGCAGCCCGGCCAGGAAGGCGGCCTCGTTGGCGTGAAAATCGAAGCTGGCGATGTTCGCCCCCTGCACCTGCCCGTCGATGAAGATGTACCGCGTGGCGGGATTGTAGCGCGCCACCTGCTCCACCGCGTCCGCGATCAGGAAGCCCAGCGCGATCACCACATCCGCCCGCTCCGAGGCCGTGTTCAGGTTGGCGATGTAATCGGTCTGCTCTTCCGACTCGATGAACTTGACTTC
>Ga0116166_1001226_pt1 | contig 23682 bp, 19 predicted proteins | sample AD_JPNMR2_MetaG_FD_89884 | JGI IMG/M metagenome (GOLD analysis project Ga0116166, IMG submission 89884) | Active sludge microbial communities of municipal wastewater-treating anaerobic digesters from Japan - AD_JPNMR2_MetaG | ecosystem: Engineered > Bioreactor > Anaerobic > Digestate | place...
TATGCCTCCTTCCGGAGCAGATTAAAATGCTCCCTTATCTCAAAATTCGGTATACCGGCTATTTTAATAAATCTCTCTAAATTTGTTAAACAGGGGTGGTAACTATCTATAAGCCCATTTACCCAAAGGATTTGAAGATATTTCTTTAAAATAGTATAATTACAATTTATGTATTTTTTAATTTAACACGCAGGAGGAGTTTATGTCTCAGACATATAAACCGCATAAACTTAAGATGAAAAGGAAAAAGGGGTTTCTTGCAAGGATGAGCACAAAAGGAGGAAGAAAGGTTATAAACCGCAGGAGGAAGAAAGGAAGAAAACGACTTGCATGCTGATAAGAAAAAGAATACTTCGCCTTAAGGAGAAGGGCAAACAGTATAAGGCATCTCTGTTTAAAATCTATGTGCTACCTTCGGATGACTATAAAATTGGGTTTCTTGCAGGAAGTAGAATTGGAAAGGCAGCAGACAGGAATTATACCAAACGGGTTATAAGAGAGTTCTGGAGGAAAGAGTTTGAAAAAGGTAACTTTTTATTTATACTCTATAAAGCAATTACCCGTAGTGAAAGAAATCATCTTATTGAGGAACTTAACAATACAGTGGAGAAAATAAAATGCGAAGGTTTTTAATATATATAATACGGCTGTATCAAATGTTTATTTCTCCGATTACTGGAAGAAGATGCAGATTTTACCCATGTTGTTCTGCCTTTATGGTAGAAGCAATAGAAAAATTTGGTCCTGTCAAAGGGTCCTTTTTAGGTATAAAAAGGATATTAAGGTGCCACCCATTCAATGAAGGTGGCTATGACCCTGTGGAGAGATATGGATAAGATAAAAGAAGATGTCCGTCTTGTAATTGCATTTGCACTTGCAGTTATTATAATTATTATTTTTGGGAGGTTCAGAGCGCCACAACAGCCAGTTTCCCCACAGCCACAATCAACACCAAGAGTAATATCTGGTGAGAAAACGGCTCCGGAGCAGAATGTAATTCCTGGTCTTTCTCCTGAAAAGGCAGGTGAAGAGAAGATATATGAGGACAGCAGATACATAATAAAATACGATACGGCTGGCGGCGTGATAAAAAACATTGGTCTTAAAAAATATACAAGGCCAGATGAATCAGCACTGAATATCTTTGATGGCTTTGACTTACTGCTTACCTATTCTTTAGAAAAACCCGAAGATGCATATAAGCCATATTCTCCGGTGGAAAAAGAAAACGCAATATATCTCCAAAACATTACAGGAAATATCCATGTAGAGAAAAATGTAAGTATTCCTTCAGAACTTTATACTTTCACAGCAACAGTAAAAATCTCTAACAGGGGGAAAGAGCCGCTGCATCTTAAAAACTATATACTATCAGCAGGCGCATTAAATATCTCCCGTTCCCAGATGAAATCCCGTGGAGATAAGGAATTTTCTCCGCCGGAGATACTCATAAAAAGCAACGGTAAAGTTTTTAAGGCAAATGTTTCAAGAGCAAAGAGGGAGGCAATTTATGAGAATACCGAATGGATTGCATTGAAACAGAGATACGGGCTTGTTCTTGTAAAACCCGGGATACGGCAAAAGGGCTTTATTACTGTCTCAACAGATAACTCTCTCAAAACCGGATTTCTTTATGATGATTTAGAGGTGCTTCCCGGGGAGACAAAAAACATAGAACTTTTAGTTTATGCGGGTCCTTCTGATTATTTTGTCGCCAGAGATGAGATAAAAGAGAAAGAGATTTTTGGAACCGGCTTTTTCTCAGCAATGGGCAGATTTCTCTTTATAATCCTTTCTTATATCCACAGGGTTATTCCTAACTGGGGCTGGGCTATAATAATTCTTACCTTAATTATAAAAGCAGTATTTTTCCCGCTCACTCAGAAAAGTTTAAGGTCAATGAAGGCACTGCAAAAGTTAAGGCCATATCTTCAGGATATCCAGAAGAAGTATAAAAACAATCCCCAACAGATGCAGAAGGAACTTATGAACCTGTATAAGGAGTATAAGATAAATCCTTTTGGTGGATGTCTCCCTATGCTTATACAGTTCCCCATATTTATAGGGTTCTTTATAGCACTAAGAAATTCTGTGTTTTTGAGAGGGGCACCATTCATACTCTGGATAAAAGACCTTTCTGTTCCTGATACTATTGTGAAAATAGGAGGATTTCCGTTGAACCTTTTACCCATTATAATGGCTGTTACGTCCTTCTGGCAGCAGAAACTTACCCCGCAGGAACCGTCGCAGAAGGCACTTACCTATATGATGCCTGCTATGTTCCTTTTCCTCTTTTATAACTTTTCATCAGGGCTTCTTCTGTACTGGACAACAATGAATATAGCAGGACTTATAGAGCAGTATTATGTGCATAAGAAGTAAGGCAAAACCTAAAAAGTAAAAACTATTTAATAAAACCTAATTTTCCTAAAAGTTCTTTTGCTGCTGACATTTCAGCATCTTTTTTATTACCTGCACTCCCTTTTCCAGTATATCTCTTCCCAGGTATTTTTACCTTCACTGTATATATCTTCTTATGAGGAGGCCCTTTTTCAGACAGGATTTCATATACAGGTTCTGTCTTAAACTGTCTTCTTGCAATGGAAGAGAGGATATTTTTATAGTTCTGCATCGGCTCTATTCTCCTGTTAAGTATAAATTTTTTTATAAAGTCCTCTGCCTTTTTCCATCCGCTGTCAATATATATTGCGCCTATGATGGCTTCAATGAAATTGTCTAAATGAGGGACATCGTAATTCTTGTAATTTATGAACTTCTGAAGTTTTATATCCTCCCCGACCTTTTGTAGATACTTCCTGTTTACATAGGCAGATTTTAAATCAGTTAAAAATGCCTCGCTTGCAGATGGATGCTCTTTGAAAAGATATATTCCCACAACTGCATCAAGCACAATATCCCCTAAAAATTCAAGCCGTTCATATGAGATTCCCTTATCACAGGAAGGGTGAGTGAGCGCTTCCTGTATAAGTTTTTTTCTTTTAAACCTGTATCCTATAACGGACTCCAGTTTTTCTATGTCTTTCTGCATATGATTGCTCCTGTAAATACGATTGATAAAATGAATAGCGGGATATTTCCGAATATTGAATAGAACGTTTTCCCTTTTATCACGGGTACATTATAAAATATCACCCCATCAGTGAATAGACATATCCCATCGCTTTTTACAAGATTTTTGACGGTTCCATCAGGAGAAATAATACCGCTTATCCCTGTAAGGGAACACTGGACAAAGTATTTGCCTGACTCAACTGCCCTGATGCTATTATGTGCAAAGTGTTGATATGGACCTGCGGAGTTCCCAAACCATGCGTCATTTGTAATTACTATAAATACCTCTGCGTCTTTTTCTGTAAGGGTTGCGGTAATCTCTGGAAATATATTCTCAAAACATATAAGGATGGCTATATTCTTATCCTTGAAAGAAAGGGGGACTATTTCCTTGCCTTTTTTAATATAAGGTATGTAGCCCGCCATATTCTTAAATATCCTGCTTATTGGCTTTAATCTGCCACCCGGTATAAATTCTCCATAGGGAACAAGATGTGTTTTATTATATATCTGAACGCTCTTCCCTTCTATAAGAATAGCTGAGTTATACATATCACTGTCATCTCCTGTAAAAGTTCCAAGAATAAGCCCTATGTTGTATTCTTTTGTGAATTTTTTAAGGTTATCAAGCAGATTGGGGTTTTGAGTGATTATATCAGGGTATATACCTTCAGGCCAGATGATAATATCTGGTCTGTCTCCGTTCAGATATTTAACAGTTAAAGCCATTATTTTTTCAATATCCCTGTAAGGACTGCGATTGAAAGCATCTATATTCGGCTGGACAACCATTACTCTTAAACTTTTCCCATAATCATGCGGGGAGTAAAAAATGGAAGGGGGAATAAATATAATAGCCGCAAAAAGAAAAAGTGATATAATCCAGGAATTAAGATACTGCCTTCTGAAAGAATAAAAGATAGTGAAATTACCAAGAATGATAAGAAAGGAAAGCCCGTAGATACCTGTTATCCCTGCTAATTTAATCAGATATGGATTTTTCCACTGGGAAAGTCCTGAAAGCAGCCAGGGAAAACCAGTCATCAGATATGAAACAATCATCTCCAACAAGAACCACAGAAACCCTGCAGTAAATATCCTTCCTCTTTCAGGCAGTGCAAAGACAAGGTATAAAAAAAGCCCCCAGTATATAGAAAGATATAAAGCAAGGAGTAGATAGACAGGCCCTGCTAACTTATATAACCAGCAGAAAGAGATAGAATAGAAGATGAAGCCCGCAGTAAGTCCAACGAAGAAGTTTTTATAATCATTTTCTCTACCTGCTGATATAAGTGGAATAAATGAAATAAATGCAAGTTGCCATATATCAAAGGGAGGAAATGCAAAAACGAAAAGGAGACCACTTATTACACTGAGGAAAAAACGGAAAAACAGACCACTTCTCTTGTTTTTCAACCCTTCTTTACCCTGTTATTTCCATCAAGTTCTGTTATTTTAAGTTTCCAGCCCTTTCCAAGTTCCTCTTCGCTTACAAAAGAAACACCAAGAATGATAACCTCGTCTCCCTTTTCAAAATATCTTGCAGAAGGGCCATTAAGACATATAACACCAGAACCTCTCTCTCCTTCTATTGTGTATGTGGATACTCTTGCGCCGTTATTAATGTTGAGGACATATACCATTTCACCGGGGAGTATTCCAGAGGCGTCAAGTATATCTTTGTCAAGGGTAATACTTCCTTCATAATAGATATTTTTGTCGGTTACCTTTCCACCCTTTATCTTGCTTCTACACATACATCGGAACATTATCTATCCTCCTGATTTTTATATCTTTTACCATTTTATCCCCTCTCCTGTCAAATTACATCGTTAATTCTGCAGAGAATAAAATGAACACAGCAAAAAGGTAATCGTATTTTATGTGGATTGTCTGAAGTCAGCCCACGATGGTGGAGGGAATGTTCCTCTGACCCTTTTACGGAGTTTGTCATCCACGGGTATATTTTTCTCTTTTGCAATTCGTCTGGTATGCATTTCAAACCATAACTCAGTGAGGAAATTCTCTCCTTCTCTGATATCAGGAATAACAGGGGCATCTTTGAAAAAACTCTCCACTTTCTGTAATTCATCTGCCTGTAGAGCAGCATGTGCTTCCAGAAGTTTAATCCGTCCTGTTTTTGATATCTCTTCCGGGAGGCCATTTATAAACTCAAGGGCTTTTACTCCTTTCCCTGCATCTATCAGTAATTTGCAGTATTCTGTGGATATACTTCTTATAATGAGTCCATCTTCTGTAGCAATGGACAGTTTCCACGCCTCTTTCATTAACCCCTCAGCATTTTTCATATCTCCCTCTTTTTGTGCAAGAACGGCCAGATTTCTATAAGCCCAGAGAGATGGTTCCTTTGATATGGATTTTTCCCAGGAAGTCCTTGCTTTATCAAAATTGCCCTGACTGTAATACATAACTCCAAGATGTAACCATGATAACCAGTGGTCGCTCTTGCCTTCTCTTACAGATTTTTCCAGTATTTCACACCACTCTTTTTGTGTCATCCATCCATAGATTTTTTCTACAGGAGGGGCATAAGGAAGTTCCCCTTCTTTCAGGAGTTTTAACCACTGCATTTGCTCTTTTTCCAGAGAACCATCATCAAATGCAAAAGAAGCAGGTAAGGGTTTCAACCCTTTGTGTTCCCTTCGTATCCTTTCAAGAGCACCCCAGCCAGAACCGTATTGAATAATCTCATCGGGTCTTCTATACGATATTGTCCTGGTTTCTGACAGTTTTTCATCCAGTTTATCTAAAGGCAACATCTTTTTAAGTTCACTATCAACTGTATTGTAAGCAATTTCCCAATCTTTACTATGGGCTTTTTCTGGAGATATTTCTATAAGACCATATGCCTCAAGCCATGACCATTCAGCACCTGCTGGCATCTGGATATATTCTGACTGTGTATGAGTAATGCCTGCCTGAATTTCTATATAAGGTGAACCTTTAATAGAAAGAAATTCCTGCCAGTTTCTGCCGCCCTGACTCATACCCCAGACGAATAGTTTTCTTCCTTTAAGAAAAAGTGAAGATGTCTGAATAAGGCCTGCTCCTTCTCTGTCTATTATTGTTATCCAGGGTTGTCTCCCCGGTTCAATAAGGTAAAACATATCTGATGCATTTTTAAAATTGGCTGGATAAGACAGGTCTATTCCGTTAATCACAGGGACAGGGAATATTTCTTTTTCTTCCTTATATGTATACCTGTAACATGAGACCGCAGGGACAATAACACGGGATGTTTCTTCTTCAGGTACTGCTATATTTGACCACCAGTACATAGGAACTTCAAATTCATTGGGATTTACTATTTTTACTCTTACAAAGAGGAATTCTGAATAATCCGGCAGGAAAAAATCTATCTGAAAGGGAACCATACGGATTCTTTCCCACTCATATATTCTGAAGACAGGAGTGCCATCGTCCATTTTTAACACTGCTGCAAATACAGGAGAACAGGTGAAAACTGAATGGCCTGTTATTCCAATGTTCCACTCCACCCCTCCACTGAACCATGCATTCCTTATTGCTATATTACAGGGCTGGAATACAGGATTGACATACAATAGTTCCCTTTTCCTCTTTTTGTGATACAGCGACCATAACCTTCCACCAAATTCTATAAGAAATGTAGCTTTCAGTGTCTCATTTTCTAAGACCACAGTTTTGAAAGTATGATTCTTTTTTGTTCTGTCATAATCATCCTGAAGTGTATATGGAAGACATTTATCCAGAGCAGGTAAAGGATTTTCTTTACCCAGAGAGGCGGAAGGCATTATATATGCGTCCAGTTTTAATTCACTCATATATCCTTGCGTATATACTGTTTAAATTTTTTTAAGAGATGGGCTGTTTCTAAGAGATTTAACTGCTGAAGTTTTTAAAAATTACCCATCCCGTGCTTTAAAGTTTTTAGAGTATCTATTTTACATTAAATTTAAGTTCCTGGGTATATCCGGAAACTAACTCCATAACTTTTACGATGTACTCCCCCCTTTGCTGATTGAGAGCGAGCGGGATAGGATAAGTAAAATTTCCCTGGAAATCCAGGTTCTTTGTATATGCATCCTGAATTTCCCCGTTTAGTGAAACTTCAATACGTGCGACCATTGTGCTACTCTTCAAAGAAGCAGGTGCGAGCGAACCTTTTACTTCAATCACATCACCCGGTCTGGCAGTATATTTTGACAGTGATAAATTCAAACAATCTATACGCGCCGGTAAGAATGCCAGTAATTTTGCCTCGGATGGAAGTATGCCTGTCTGTACTCTGTCTGTTTCCCCGAGATATTTATGAAGACGCACATCATAAACATGCATCTTATTGCCAAGTTTGATAGTTATTGATTCTCCTGGCGGATTATTTATTGTTCTGTCTGGCAGAATGCCCAGGAATAGTATGTTCCCATTGTCAAAGACATAGGACCTTACATCTGTTCGCAGATTACCGTATATATCATTAACTTCTATATCTCCGCGGACTCCTCCTTTTTCTATAAGGATTCTCCGTATCGCTCCCCATTCCTCACGGCGGTTTGGAGAACCCTTGAGGTATAAACCGTATCCTTTTCCAAATTTTTTCACTCCCTGTTCATTGAAGTCAAACAGAGCATCCAGCATACTGGAAGACGGAACAGTTCCTCCCTTCACAACCTGTCCGGTACCTCCACACAGAGGGCAGGTCTGAAGGACATTTCCTGCTCCCCCAGCATATATTCTTTTCTCTCCTTTACACTTCGGGCATACCTCAAATTCTATTTTGCTGTCAGCTTTTTTATCTCCATATGGACGCAGATACTCATCTACCACAGCAGGGGGAAAATCTGCAATGACCAGTCCCCCTGCTGCAACAAACTCTTTTATTTTTTCTACACCACGACGTGAAATTGATTGACATGCCGGGAGTATAAGTACACGCTGATTTTCTCCATAAGAAAGAGATGTTTCAATAAAATCCTCTCCTACAGCCTGATAGTCAAGACCTGTATGACGCAACATATTTTCAAAGGAAGCACGTGCATTTTCCCATCTTATCTCACCCGGATACACAGTACTGGCGTAGTAGGAATTATTGGACCATAACAATAAGATGGGGTCAACCCGTTTCTTGCTGGAAATTAATAATTTCCCTGTACCACCTTCCAGTTCACGACATTCCTCTGCTGCCTGTTTGAAACATAGCATAGGTTCACTCCTGTCGGCAGTGAAGGCATAACTGACAGGCCACCAGTGGATATGTGTACCTCCCTGAAAGAGATACTGCCATGGTGTAATTCGCATTGTCCACTCATCCATAGCCCCAAAATAATAACCGATAAATGTACCGACAAGGTTTTTCTTATCTTTGTTGAAAAATTCCAGAGGTGCCTGTGTATAGCATCTTGTGATTTTTGCCATTCTCGGCCAGTCAAAATCCATACCACCGATACAATCTAAAGACATTCGTGCTCCCGGGTCATCATTTTGTATCGCCTGATAAATCAGCTCGTACATACTGTTAAAACGCTCAACTCTATGGAGTTCCTGTTCAAGCCAGCGTGTGGGTTGTCCTGTGGTTTTTGCTTCCATAAATGTAATGAACTGTATTTCATCAAAATTCTGGAAGTTTGAACCCCATATATCATTTAACTTTGCTATGGTACCATAACGTTCTTTAAGGTAATTATGATAATCCTTAAGTGCTTCAGGATTTTCCCATGCTCCCTGGTTCTTATCTATGTAACATTCCTCGCAGGTACTGTAAGCCATCGTGCCATATTTCCGGTAGGCATCTAAACGTCGTTTTAACCACTCAATCAATCCATTTACTGTTTTATGAAATGGTTCTTGAGGGGTTATACGCAGTACTGCATGGATGGAATATGGATTGGCAAGTAGATTGTTCTGTGCCAGATTATCGGCTGACTCAAATATTTGTTCACGTTGAGGATAATAGAGGCATCCATCATAATACCCTGTTACACCATACTTTTTACATTGATACATAGTTATGCGTCCAGAACGTGTTTTGATTCCATTCGCCCACATAATAAACTGATAGTCATCAACCCTGCTGGATGGGATGCCAAACCACTTCTCTGCCGAATCAACTACAAAATCTTTTTCTTTTATCTGTACAACAATTCGGTAAGTTCGGGATAATGGATAGGCAATGGGAGAAAAATCAAAACCATCTCCTCTATCTATGTTTTTTACAGCAACCAGGCGGTTATATGTATCCCATAACTCTGCCGATACCGATAGATTTTTTTCCGGCTCAACTGCAAATTTTACAGTGCCGCGAATATGGTCGTTGGGGGCAAAAAACTCCTTTTCCATCTGAACACTTTCTATATACTTTGTATCAGTGACGATAAGTCCTGATGATGCCCAGTCAAGGACAAGTCCTCTCTGCAATACCCATATATCTACCACATAGAGCCCCTGTGTAAGGAGTGGCAGTGGAGGTGAAAATACGGTTTGTCCAGAAGATAAAGAGACATTATCTCTCTCTCCCTTTTTAATCACATAATTATTTCTGTCTCTCAATTCATAGATGAGCGACAAATCTTTAACTTCCTGACTGGATAGGGTCAGATGGAAAGATACTGGAGAACCGGGTAGTTCCTGTCTTTTAATTTTCACAACCTGTTGTCGGGCAGATAACTGTGCTGGAGTGGTTTTCCCTGCAGCATAGTAAAGAACTTTACCCAGAATAGAATAATAATAATCGTAGTATAAATTATCATCAGGTAAATACGGAGTTAAAGCGCCTTCTGCGTAGTATAACCATGGTGTTACGTTAGCGACAGTGAGAGATTCATGTTTTACCGCCCTGTCCTTATAATCCAGCCATACGATTCTTCCACCTCCGAGTTTACCTGTACGGATATCTGGAGGACCTATGCGTCGGGGAAAGTATGACTTGGGAGCCGTCTGTTCAAAGTCCACATCAAGTGGCAGAATCTCTAACGGCACTTTTGATTGAATTATCCCTAAAAGTGTACTGTCAGTGGTGAGTGCCATCTGTTTTTGTAGTTCATCATTTACATCCCACGGAGAAATCCAGACCAGAGCAGTTCCTGCTTTTACCTTCGCCAGTATTTTATCCTGAATAACAGGTGGGATTATACTCCACTTCACCTTTGCTATTATAATAGCATCATATTTATAACCAGCACTTAATAAACGATGTGCGGTATCATTCAGTGCTACCCCGTCTACAGGGACCGGTTCGTATGCCGGTTCCCCTGATCCCGGGTTAACCCATTTTCCGCTGCTTGCAGTAGTTATTAAATTTACTTCAGCAGGTATCCGTGAACACAATTCAGGGACTTCATAACAGGAACCCCATGGAATAATAATCAGGAGTTTTAATTTACCCAGAGCAAATGGTTGTGCCCACTCAATACGTGGTCCATATAAACTACAGGGATAGTTATTAAATCGTTCATTACTGTACCTGTAACCATCAGATACTGTATATGAATACTCCTTAACTGTACCTGCTGTAAAGGCAGTGGTAGAAAGAAAAAGAATAAACAGAATAAAAGTAAAGATTGCCAGTCCACTCCTTAAAACTCTTGTTTTTTTCATTGACGCTCCTTTATGTTGTTGTTCCAGTTATAAAAAATTGTCTATTTGAAAAAGTTCCGATATCTCAGTTCCTCTTCTATCGACCGATATACATAACCAATGTAATCTATCTGTGAATATATCCGTGTAATGGTCTTCCAGTCCTGAATACTTTCTTCTTTTTCCAGCGTATGGGTGTTGCTTAATTCAATGGATTCCAGCCGTTCTGTGTATAAGGGGGCATTCTCCCCGGCAGCATTGAGAATTCTGGCTTTCCTCTGTGCTCTCTGTTCTGGCTGCTGTTTTCTCCATATATTGAAATCCTGTACAATTAACTTCCCAAATAACTCAGGCGTATGGAAGTTATATCCTACAGCCGCCCATGTAGAACTTCCTCTTTTCTGGTTGCAGCACAGATTAATTCTCCATCCTTCAGCAGGCGCTGTTTTTTCTATCCCAAGGTCCTGAACAGGAATTTTCATCTCCAGAAACCATCTGTCATCAACCACAGAGATTGCAAAATTCCACAATCCATTCCATTCTTTATCCATTCCGGAACCATCATACCTGTATCCATCAAGAGATACAACAAACTGACGATATCCGCTGCGTCCGGGTGCAAGTAGGAATAGTTCAATAGATTCACGGCTGGTATAGGTGTCTGTTTTCGGACGGGGTTGGCCGTTAGTATCCAGTAAAGGATTATTTTTCAGTTCATCCAGCATCTGCCGGGCATCAGGCAGGGGTATTTCTATACCGAAGTAAAGGTTTTGTTCATCATATAATATACGAAATAATGGTTGTACACCGGTCAGGAACATCTGCTGGTCATAACTGCGGAATCCACTAAACGCTGCGGCTTTGTTCCATCCCGGTTCATCCAGTTTGCCGTCCAGTGTGATATTGCCATCAACCTGCCATGCAAATGCAATGCGTTCCTGGTAGTCGGCTGGTACCTCTTCCAGTTTAAGTTCGTCGGGTCGTATAACCCGTGCAATAAATATATCATCAATAATGGATTCTTCTGTTGCAACTAATCTGAATGCAATTGCATCAAGTTTATTACCTGTTGCCTGTATACGTTCCTCTATCAATGCCCATTTTCCCGGTTCAGGTTTACCCTTTACTTCAAGAATATCACCCCTGCCCTCACCATATACAGTTGGATATATCATTGCTGTGCCGGAACCTTTGATCCAGAATCTGGAAACAAAAATATCACCGTCTTTTACTTCCGATGGTACGCGAATATATATACCTTCTTTTAACCGCAGGGCGTGTTTGCCACTATGTACATCCTCGGTTTCCATTTGCATTACTTTCATTCCTGAGCCCTGTGCCAGTATTGCGGGCATCAGCAGATTCCCTTCTGTATCAGAAGTAAATACACAATTTTTATGTGCGGTCAGATGTTGCCACCAGCTTCCTGCCTCTCCACTTGGTTTTACAGTTATCCATTCTTCAATACCGCCATCCCTTACAAGATTTCCTGTTAATTCCACAGCTTCTACCACAGCAGGGATGTGAAATATGGAAATAAAGAAAAATATTAGAGACAACCTTACAGGGTTATTTTCTCTCATATCAGTATATATCTCCTTTTTGTTAGACCGATAACTCAAAAAGCAGAATTTCTACATCTGACATTATATTCTTTTTAACCTGTCCTGCAAAAAATATAATTTCTTAGGAAACCCTCTTAAATGCTTTTGCTAAATCTATACGGATACGATGGGCGAATATTTTACCGAGACAATCTTCTACTGTCCAGTGAACCACAAGAAATTCTTCTTCTCCGACAGGCAGAATAGAAGGTTGTCCGAATTTCAAATTTTTCCCCATATCTTTCAAACCACCTATCTTTTTTGCACCTGTATTTCCCCAAATCTTTTCTGTAGTGATAACCTTCCACCTGTCATCTGAGAAATCCACAATATTTACATATAACCCGGTATCTCCTTCCCTGTAACAGTGAACGGATAAAAGAAAATTGTCTTGTAGCGGGAGTAGATTAGAAGCCTGCCCTGGTATCCCTGTATCTAAAGGGGTTGACCACGTATAGCCGTTATCTTGTGATACCACTATATGATTTGTGAGATTCTTTCCTTTTACCTCATCAAGTAGCCAGAGGATGACCACAATCCTGCCATCCTGCATCTGGCAGGAACGGGTTTCATAAGCGATTACATTACCATCGGAAGACCTGTAAAAAAGCGTTCTGTCATCCCACGATCTGCCGTTATCTTTACTTCGCAAGAGTACACCCACCCTGCCGGAAGGTCGTGTTCCATCCCACACTGGAAATGTAGCCCCTGTAGCGATAATCTCTCCATTAGCCAGCTGGATACATGCCCCTGAAGTTTCCAGTGTTTCGGGTCTGCTTAAAGGAATTTTTTCCGGTTCAGACCATGTTCTACCCTCATCCATGGAAAAAGAGATTAAATTCAACCCTTCAGGCAATCCACCTGTCTCCGGATTTACCAAAACCTCAGGATTGTCACGACGAAAACCATACCCTATTACAATGACTGTTCCATCTTTAAGAACCGTTGGTTTGAATGAAGATGGTCCCATCCTGTTGAATACCGGATTTTTAAATATCTGCCCTTCCATCTTCCATGTTCTGCCTCCATCTTTTGAACGAGCAATAGAGATAGCACTATTTATTGACTCAAATGCCTCTGCTACTGTAAATAAGGCAATAATATCGCCTGAAGGCATTTTTGCAAGACCTGGAAAGTATGCATGTCTGCTTACAAGATTCGGGATTGGATTTTCATAGATAACAACTTTTTCTGTAATTTCAATAACTTTTCTCTTCATTTTTTCGGCAGGCAGTTTAATATCACAATTACTTTATCTTACATTTTTTTCTTTCGAACCGCAATTCTTGTTGTGCGTAGAAGCAGTTCTGAGTGCTGATTCCCATTGAATAAAAAAGCTCACCCTTATAAACACACTTAGAACATTAAACTGGGAAGAAATCAAAAATTCCTTTAATATTCTCTGTCAAACACTTCTATCTTCCAAATCCCCATTTATTATAAACCAAGTCAAGAGAATTTTACAAAACAAGGAGGTAAAAAATGAGAAGGACGGAAAAAGAATTAAAAAAGTTAAGATTAAGAATAATTGAATTGAGGAAGAGTGGATACGACTACGAAGATATAAGAAGGAAGACAGGAGCAAGTCCGAATACTATTTCTAAAATTCTCAAAAACTTTAAAGGGAGGTATTGTCAGAAATGTGGGGAGACCAATTCTGAAGTCCTTGAAGAACACCATCCAGATAAAGAAAATCAGCCGGACTATACCATAACCTTGTGTGCTAACTGTCATGAAGAAATAACCAGAAGACAGTTAAGAGAAAGAAACAAAAAGAAAAACGAGAACCTTACAATACAAACTTTGCCTCAAGTACCGATAGTATCTCAAAATATAGACGAAATAAAACAGCCAAATATCCCTGCTCTACTACCACCTGCACAGTTAAACCCGGAAGATGTAAAAGTAGCTTGCTTTTCAATAGGTGGAATAGGTTGTCTGGCTGAACTTACAAATCCTGAACGAAAACCTCTCGAAAAGTTTCTGTTGGTGGTAGCAGGTGGTATTTGTTTCTGGGCTACTTATGAAATTTTAAAGAATAGGCAGAAATAAAGTATTATTATGCATCTTAGGAATTTTATAAAGAAGCAAAATTTTATGATATTTCTTGTTTTATTTTTGAGATAGGAGTGAAATGAATAATGAGCAAATAAGGGATGATAATAAAGAAATTCGACTTTTTGGTATTTTATGGTAATTTTATGACTAGGAGCAGAAACATAAAATAGGCTTAAACAGTTTAAAAAGGTTAGATAAAAAGGAGAGACTTTAAATTACGAAAAAAGGGATTTTTTATATAAGATTTAATATGAAAAATGGATGGGTAGAAGGAGAAAATTTGTAACTCTTTTTAAAGTTAATTAAAAAATTCAATTTATCTAATAATGATTTAAAATTTTTGGGTTAAAATTTTACAAACCATAAAAGAACTTCGGAAAATAAGAATTAGTTGAAAAAGAGGAAGAGGATTATTACCAACCTATATTTTGTACGAAAATAAATAAAATTTTGAATCGCCAGCTTTAGGAAATATTATCGTATGTCTTCTTAGAGAGGATAGATGCAATACATCTGACAAAAATTATTTTGTATAATTTAATAAGCCTATCATAGGGGGTTTTTGAAATAGATGTTAACAGCAAAAAAAATTATATTTTTTAAAAATTTAGACAGTAAAGAAAAGATAATATATAATTACTACAAGTATGATTCAAACAATAAAAGAATTAGGGGATTTCAAGTCAAATTATGAAAATCAAGGGAATGCAAGATCTCCTGTATTATCGATTGTAGTTCAAAATCCTAATAAAGATGGCAATTGTCCAAAAGTTTTAATGGCAGTTTTTGAAAAAGTTTCTGAAAAAGATACAATCAAGTTTAATTACAAAGAAATAAGAGTAGAAGATTTTTCAAAAGATAAGATTTTAAAATATCTATATCGTAAAAAAGCACCCCAAGGTCCTGATTTCACTCTTTCTTCCAAAATTACGGAAGTAGATAAGTTTTTTAAAAATAAGATTGAATCTTGGGTAGAAAAATATAAATCTACTAATAATATGTTCATCAACTCACTATGTAATGCAGTTGAAAGGAGTAAAGACAGTATCAAAAAAGACCTTGAAACTAAGTATAGGGAGGTAAAAAGCCAACTCAAAAAGAATGAGGGTTGTCTATTTACAGTAGGTATCATACAAGATGAAGATATTAAATATATAGGAGATTTTGAAGATTTTAGAGTTCTTCTTATTGAAAATGTTAAAGAAGATTATAGAGAAATTGCTCAAAAAGGTCATATATGTTCTGTGTGCGGGGAAAGGAAAGATGAAGTATATGGAAATTCAATAAACAAAGTATTCAAATTTTATACACTTGATAAACCTGGATATATTGCAGGTGGGTTTGATAAATTCAATGCATGGAAAAATGCACCTGTTTGTTTTGAGTGTACCTTGAAACTGGAAGAAGGGAAAAAATTTATGGATGAATTTTTAAAATATAAAATGGGTGGACAGCAATATTATCTTATACCCAAATTTATTTTTGGTTTAGAGGAAGAAAAGAAAGATATTGTAAAAACTTTCTTTAAATGTACTTTAAATCCTGAAAAAAATGTCCCTGATTTTGAATCAATAAAAAGGATAAGTAATGATGAAAAAGAGATTCTTGAAGTGCTTGTTGGGAATTTGAAGGATATATTAACCTATAACTTTTTATTTTTCAAAGTAAAAAAAGAGAAATTTGAAATAACTTGTCTTATTGAGGATGTTCTTCCTTCAAGGATTAGCACTATTTATAAAACTAAAAGAGAGGTAGAATCTTTTGAAATCTTTAAAAATGTAAAAGTAGGAAAGAATAAATATATGAATATTGAATTTACTTTTGATGTATTTAGAAAGTTTGTCCCTTCTATCAATAGTTTTTTAGAAATTGTTGATAAGACATTTAAAAAAGTTAAATTTAATTCTGACTTATTATTTTCTTGGTTTATGGAGAGAATTCGTGAAAGTTATATGAAACAAGAGGTATTGGAAGCGTTTTTATCTTTTTTGTTTTTTAAAAGATTAGGCGTTTTATTTGAAGAAAATTATGAACAAAAAGGAGGCAAAATTATGAATGAATTGAAAGAAAAAATAGAGGAATTTTTTAATAAGTTCCCAGATATATTTTATACACCTTCCCATAAAACAGTTTTTTTACTTGGTGTTTTAACTCAGGAATTGTTGAAAATTCAATTTAAGGATAGAGGGTCAACGCCTTTTAGAAAACATTTAAAAAATTTAAAAATGAAAGAAGAAGACTTTAAACGGCTATTTCCCCAGATTCAGAACAAATTGGAAGAGTATAAAAAAAATAAAAATTATTATAGGGATTTAGAAAGTTTAATTTCTTTATATTTTATTGAAAGTGGAAAAAACTGGAAGATAAATACAGATGAGCTTAATTTTTATTTTGTTCTTGGTATGAATTTATCTGATGAAATTTCAAATTATTTAAAAATAAAAGAGGAGGTAGAAAATGAGTGAAATAATTAAAAACAGGTCAGAAATTGTGTTTATTTATGATGTAAGGAATGCAAATCCAAACGGAGATGTTGAAGAAAATAGGCCAAGAATTGATGAAGACACTGGAATTAATATTGTTACTGATGTGAGATTAAAAAGAACAATAAGGGATTATCTTTATAAACATAGGAACCAAGAAATATTTGTAAGAGAAATCGAATATGAACCTGGAAAAATCCAAGATGCAAAGTTACGTGCAGAAGACTTTTTGTTTGATATTTCTGGTAATAAGATTTCTAAAGATGATATAGAAAAACAGATAAAAAGTCAGATAAATAGTCAGAAAAAGGATATTGAGCCCTCTAAATTACTTCAAGAGATGAAAAAAATTATAGATACAAATATTAAAAAAATGTGTATTGATGTTAGATTATTTGGGGTTACTCTTCCAGTAGAATGGGATAATAAAAATAAGAGCTCAATTACTTATACTGGACCTGTTCAATTTAAAATTGGACGATCTTTGCATAAAGTTGGTGAACCAATTTTTATAAGAGGGACAGGTGCGTTTGCTTCAGGTAAAAACTCAGAACAAAAGACTTTTAGAGAGGAATACATTCTTCCATATTCCTTAATTTGCTTCTATGGTATTATAAATGAAAATGCTGCAAAAGATACAGGTTTAACAAATGAAGATGTCGAACTTTTGATTGAGGGCATGTGGAATGGGACAAAAAATCTTATAACTCGTTCTAAGGTGGGTCAAATGCCAAGATTATTGCTTCAAGTGGTATATAAAGAAAACAATTACCATATTGGCGACCTTGATAAGAAAATCAAACTTATATCAAATAAAAAAGACGAAGAATTGAGAGAGATTGCAGAAATTAGACTTGATCTTACAGAACTTGCTAAAGTACTTGAAAAAAATAAAAACAAAATACTAAAAGTAAGATATTTAAAAGACGATGATTTACAAATTGTCAAAGATGGAAATCCTATGGAAATAGATACTCTTGTCGATGGTGTAGAATTTGAAAAAATAAATTTGAAGACCTATTAAAAATTGTTAATGAGGTTTAACGATGAACTTTAAGAGATATTTGATTTTTGATGTTTGGGGAGATTATGCTCATTTCAAAAAATATTATACCACCTCTTCACCATTAACTTTTTCCCTTCCTCCAAGAACTGCTGTTATTGGACTGATTGGAGCCATTTTAGGGTATAGCAAAGAAGATTACTTAGAAGAAATGATAAAAGACCAAGCAAAAATTGCTATAAGGATTTTAAATCCAGTAAAAAAGGTTAGATTGTCAATAAATCTTATTAATACAAAAGATGGATATTGGATACCTGTAAAAAGAAGTTCTCATGAACCAAGGACTCAAATGATTTTTGAATTTTTAAAGGACCCCAAGTTCAGAATATATTTCTCTCATACTGATTCGGAAATTTATAATCGTCTTAAAGAATTATTGGAAAGCCATAAGTGTGTATATACGCCATATCTGGGCATATCTGAGTTAATCGCCAATTACCAATTTGTTAAAGAAACAGAATTTGATGAGATTGTGAGTAATTGTAATTATGTCCATAGCGTTATTTCTATTGATAAAGATGTTAAAGTAGAATTTGAAAGTGGGAAGAGATATTTTAAAGAAAAAATTCCCATTGAAATGTTAAAAGGGAGAATAGTAACTGAATATAAAGAAGTATTATTTGAAGCAACTGGACAGTCAATAAAGGCTTACAATAGAAATTTTTTGAAGTTAAAAAATGGAGAAATTATCGATATTTTGTAAAAATCTCTATGCCCATCCAGAAAAGCCTTTAAGAGAACATCTTAAAAATACTGGAAATATAATGAGGTCTGTAGTTAATACTATTCAGTTTAATGTGCCTGATTTAAAGAAAGATATTTTAAAAGAAGTTTGTTATTTGATTGGTGTTTATCACGATTTCGGAAAGGCAACAAAATTTTTTCAGGATTATCTTGTAGAAAGTAGTTTAGATAAAAAAAATAAATTGAAAAATCAGAAAGAAACTAAACATAGTCTTTTATCTGCTATTGCTACATATTATGCAGTTGAAAAATATCTAAAGGAGAATGGGATTGAAAATGATTGGAAAGATTTTTTACTGATATCATCTTTTATTGTTGTTAGAAGACATCATACAAACCTTATTTCTATTTTGGACGATTTAAGTTTAGAAGACGAAGAAATATTAAAAAAGCAGGTAGATAACCTTTGTTCTGATTACTTAAAATTTCTGCCTCATTTTGAATATGTTTTTGACAAACTGAAAACATTAGAGTCATGGTCTTTAAGAAAATTTAAATTATCAAAATGGTTAGATAAAGAAAGGGGTTCTTTACCCTCTCTTATACTTCAACTCATTTACTCAATTTTATTAGATGCGGATAAACATGAAACAGTTTTAAATCGAATTTTGGAAAGAACATGTATTAATTCTGATTTAATAGACAATTATCGTACAGAAATGAATTTTGATAACCCCAAGAATGATATAGATAAATTGAGAAACGAAATTTATCTACAAGTGGTAAGACAAGTGCCTAAAATAAATTTAAATAAGGATAGAATTATGTCCTTTACTGCACCTACAGGTGGAGGGAAAACATTATCAGCCGTATCATTTGCAATTAAATTAAGGGAAAGAATAAAAAATGAATTGGGATATAGCCCTCGCATTATATATTGTCTTCCATTTCTAAGTATTATAGACCAAAATGCAAAAGTTATGGAAGAAGTTTTTGAAGTATTTTCAAAGAAAAAACCGACTTCTGATATTTTGTTGGTTCATCATCACTTGTCTGATTATTCTTATAAAACTTATGAAAATGAATATGATGTAGATGAGAGCGAAATTCTTATTGAAGGATGGGATTCAGAAATAATTATTACCACATTTGTTCAATTTTTTCACACACTTTTTTCAAATAATAAAAAATCTATTAGAAAGTTTAACAAAATAGTCGGAAGTATTGTAATTCTTGATGAAATCCAGTCTTTTCCGCATAAGTATTGGCTTTTATTTAGAGAAGTTTCAACCAGTCTTTCAGAATATTTTAATACATATTTTATATTAACAACAGCTACACAACCTGCAATTTTTGAATTCACTACAGAAATTTTAGAAGGCAAAGGAAATTTTTTTCAAAAACTTAATAGAACAAAAATAAGATTTAATATAGACCGAGAATTTACAATTCATCAATTAGCCGAAAAATTAATTGGGGAACTAAAAGACATTTCTAAAAATATGATGGTCGTTTTAAATACAATAAAATCTGCTGAAATGTTATATAAATTGGTTAAAAAAGAATTGATAAATAAAGGATTTGAAGTTTTGTATTTATCTTCACATATTGTTCCTTATGAAAGGAGACAAAGAATTCAACTAATAAAAAAATCTCCTGAAAAAAAGTTTCTTATTACGACACAAGTAGTAGAAGCTGGTGTAGACCTTGATTTTGAAAAAATTATTAGGGATTTAGGACCAATGGATAGTATTAATCAGGTTGCAGGAAGAGCCAATCGGAATTGGCAACTGAAAAAAGGAGAAGTTGAAATTATTAGATTAATTGATGAAAACAATAAAAATTTTTATTCATATATTTATGATGCCGTTCTTGTTGACTGCACAAAAAAACTGATTAAAGAAGAAAAAGAAATAAATGAAGAAAATTTTCTTTCCTATGTTGAATCATATTTTAAGCGTTTAAAAGATATTATTTCAAACGATTATTCTAAAGAATATATAGAATGTATCCAACATCTTTATTATGATAAAATTGGAAACTTTAAACTTATAAATGAAAAAGAAAAAATAGATATTTTTATTGAGTTAAATGAAAAAGCAAGTGAATATTGGAATAAATATCAAGAAATTGTAACACAAACCCAAAAGAACATTTTAGAACGCAAATGTGAATTTAATAAAATTAAAAGTGAATTCTATCAATATGTAGTTTCAATATCTTCTGAAATGTCTAATATCCCTCCAGAAATTAACGGATTTTACTTTGTGTCAAAAGATAAACTTGTAGAATATTATGATAGTGAAACAGGTTATATAACTAAAAAAGGAAGTATGATATGGTGAAAGTAACAGGTACTCTTGTCTGGTACTATTATATTTGTAAAAGAGAGGTATGGCTGATGGCGCGAGAAATACATCCTAATCAAGAAGACCCTTTTATTGAAATTGGAAGGATTATATCTGAGGAAAGCTACAAGAGAGAAAAAAGAGGAGTAAAAATAGCAGAGATGATACTGGATGTGTTGAAGGTAAAAAATGGAAAAGTTATAGTTGGAGAAATTAAGAAAAGTTCTAAGTTTGAAAAAAGTGCTACAATGCAACTTTGTTTCTATCTCTCAAATTTAAAAAAATTAGGAATTGAAGCAAAAGGAGAATTATTATTTCCTAATGAAAAGAAGAAAAAAGAAGTGTATTTAACGGATAAGATTGAAGAGGAATTGAATAAGACTAAAGAAGAAATAGAAGAAATATTAAAATTTGAAAAACCACCAGAAGTAAAAAGAATTAAATTTTGTAGAAAGTGTGCATATGAGGAGTTTTGTTTTGCATGAGGATAAAAATAGATTTTGAAACTATTAACGAAAAGGAGATAGTATTACCAATACATTATAACTATTTAATTCAATCATTTATTTATAAGAATATAGACAAAAAACTTGCTAATTTTCTCCATGATAAGGGCTTTGAATTTGAAAAAAGAAAATTTAAACTATTTGTTTTTTCTAGAATATTTGGAGAAAAAATTAAATTTTTGAAAGAAGAAATATCTTTGGGGAAGAAAATATTTTTTTATCTTTCTTCACCACTGAAAGAATTTATATCTCAATTTGCTGACAATATTTTGAAAAAATATGAGTTTAAAATTTACAAAAATACTCTTGTTGCAAAAGAAATTTCAGTTATATCTTTTCCTTCAGAGATAAATGAAATTACAAAAATAAAGATGCTTTCTCCGATGACAGTGTATAGCACCTTGTGTAAAGGAGAAAAGAAAAAAACCTATTATTATTCACCTTTTGAAAAAGAATTTGAAATTTTATTAAAAGAAAATCTGAGAAAAAAAATTATTTCTTTTTACAAAAAAGAAATAAATTTTGATTTTAAAATAAAACCGGATAAGGTTGATAAGAATTGTGAAAAAATAATTATTTATAAAGGCAATGTTATTAAAGGATGGGTAGGGTCTTATTTGGTAGAAACAGATAAAAAAATTTTAAATTTTGCTTATGATGTTGGACTTGGAGGTAAAAATTCCCAAGGGTTTGGATTATTTGAAATATGTACTTAATAATGGTTTATGATATAAATGAAAAAAGATGTGCGAAAGTCCTAAAAATTGGAAGAAAATATTTGACATGGGTCCAGAATTCTGTTTTTGAAGGTGAAATAAGTGAGGCAAAATTTTTCAAAATGAAACAGGAATTGAAAAAAATAATAAATGAGAAAGAAGATATAATTGTATTTTATGTCTTTCCAATAAAATCATATACAGATAGACAGATAATTGGGATAGACAAAACACAGGGAAGCATAATTATATGAAAAAATCTATATACATTTTCAGTAATGGTGAATTGAAAAGAAAACAGGATACACTTTGTTTTGAAATATCAACCGGTGGGAAAAAATATATTCCTATTGAAAATACAGAAGAAATACATATATTTGGTGAAGTTGCTATAAATAAAAAACTTCTTGATTTTGTTTCTCAAAAGGGAATTCTTTTGCACTTTTATAATTATTATGGATTTTATGAAGGAAGTTTTTATCCAAGAGAACATTACAATTCGGGCATTTTAATTTTAACTCAGGCTGATTATTATAATAATTTTGAAAAAAGGATATATTTTGCTAAAAAATTTGTTGAAGGTGCTTTTTTAAATATGCTGAAGGTTCTTGAATACTATAATCTCAGAGGAGAAAATCTTGAAGAAGAAATTTCAAAAATAAAGAACCTTTTAGAATCACTTGAAAAATTCTCAACTGTTGAAGAAATTATGGCTATTGAGGGAAATGCAAAAGATATATATTATAGAAGTTTCAACAAGATAATCAAAAATGAAAATTTTTATTTTGAGAAAAGAGAAAAAAGACCTCCTCGGAATAGAATAAATGCCTTAATCAGTTATGGAAATTCTTTACTTTATACTTATGTTTTGTCTGAAATATATAAAACACATCTTGACCCAAGAATTGGATTTTTACATACAACCAATTTTAGAAGATTTTCTTTAAACCTTGATATAGCAGAAATTTTTAAACCAATAATAGTTGATAGAGCAATTTTTACTGTGATAAATAAAGGAATGATTAAAAAAAAACATTTTGAAGAGGAATTAGGTGGGATTTATCTAAATGAAGTTGGGAAAAAAATTTTTGTTGAAGAAATGGATAAAAGAATGAAAACAACAATAAAACACAAGAAATTAGGTAAAAATGTATCTTATAGGAGTTTAATTAGAATGGAACTCTACAAAATTGAAAAACATCTTTTAAATGATGAAAAGTATGAACCATTTGTTATCTGGTGGTAAATTTCGTCTATGGATAATAAAGTAAAATTATTTGGAGATAGACGAAAAAAATAAGAAAATAAGTATGTTGACTCAAAAGAAATTTCAGTTTTATAATAAAAATTGAAAGGAAAAATCAAAGTTCTTTGAAAATTTGAATTCTTTATAAGATAATAAAAAAATGGGTTTTGAGCCTACCTATTAGGGATTGAAACCAGGGAAGAAAATATCAAGATGGAATAGGGAGTTGCGTTTTGAGCCTACCTATTAGGGATTGAAACACTGCCAAAATACTTTCCCCCCAGTCGTAAAATTTCGTTTTGAGCCTACCTATTAGGGATTGAAACAAGA
>Ga0116166_1001227_pt1 | contig 23667 bp, 19 predicted proteins | sample AD_JPNMR2_MetaG_FD_89884 | JGI IMG/M metagenome (GOLD analysis project Ga0116166, IMG submission 89884) | Active sludge microbial communities of municipal wastewater-treating anaerobic digesters from Japan - AD_JPNMR2_MetaG | ecosystem: Engineered > Bioreactor > Anaerobic > Digestate | place...
CGTTCCCATAGTTCGTCTGAAACTTCCCAGATCGTTGCGAGTGGCTTCTTTTTCTTCATTCGTCATTTTCCTTTGCTGGCATCAAAATTATATGTCCTCAAAGTGTTTTGAGATAGTTACTTATTCCGCCGTCAGCGGTCATGGTAAAACCGCCGCCCACATACAGGTCGCTTCCGCTCACCGCAATAGCTAACACGCCGTCATTCAATCCCTTATGGGCAAACGGCGTCCACGCGCCGTCGCTGTATTTAGCGATAGAGTTCAAGTCCTTTACCACGCCATCGGCGGTCTCGGTGAAAGCGCCGCCCACATACAGGTCGCTCCCGCTCACCGCAAGGGCGTACACTTCGTTATTCAATCCGTCGTTGGAGAGCGGCGACCATGCGCCGCCGCTGTATTTGGCGATATTGTTCAAGTTCGTCACATTGCCATCGGCGGTCTGGGTGAAAGCGCCGCCCACATACACATCGCCCCCGCTCACCGCAAGGGCATACACAACGCCGTTCAACCCTCTTTTGGCGAACGGCGTCCACATGAGCGTGTCCGGCGCGGCTGGCGCAGACGCGCGGGGCGTCAGGATCGGTCCGCGCAGCGCATCAAGCGTGACATCCCAACCGCGCAAATCGAAGACGCCGTGCGGATTCGACGTCAGGTCAAGCGTGCCGTCAGGGTTGAGCAGCGACGCGGGATCAAGCGCTTGCGTCTGCGCGTGCGTGGGCTGTCCCGCGCCGAACATGGCGGCGATGAGCGCCGCAAGGAGGAAGACCGAAAAAAAACTGGTTTTCATGTTTCTCCTTTTCCATTGATTTGTCGCGCAAGGCATCGTTGAAAACTTCATGCGCGTTTCACATCCCTTTCTGTGGAAGGCTGTCGGAAGCGTCGCCTTGCATGGGTTCGCGCAGCGCCTCCTCGATGTGGCTCAGCAGGTCGGGCAGATTCTCGCAAAAGACAACTTCTCCGCTTCGCACATCTTGCAGACGACTGCGCCATTTCGGCGCAGTCGCCCCTTCATTCACAGCCCAGATTCGCAGCGTGAAGAGATGCGCTTGCGCGTCGGCTGAGTCCCTCTCCGCGCTCATGGACGTCTATCCCTTGCGGTTGAAGGCCACGAACAAAACCGTGAAGATCGCCGCGATGATCATCGGCGGACCGACCTGTGCGAAGGTCGAGACGCCGTTCATCAACTGCCAGGTGAAGATGACGACGTGTCCCGCCTCGGCAAAGACCAGCGCCCAGACCATCTTGTGGAGCGCGGCGGTATCCGACCAGATCAGCCAGGCGGCGAAGGCGATGACCAGAACCACTTGACCATAGAGCATGGTCAGCGCGGCGTCGGGCAAACTCGTCTGAAACGCGGACTCGGCGATGCGCGGGGCGAAGAGAAACAGGATGCCGACGATGGCGGTGTAGACGGTGAAGACCAGCAGGGTATTGCGTAACGCTTTCATGAGAACCTCCGAAGAATTATGGATTTGACGACTATCCATAGTGTACGGACGGAGCGTTTCAAAAGCGTTTCGTTTCAAAAGGCAACCTCAACCTACAAATATCCCCGCCTCTTCGCCCACTCCAGCGCCTGCGCCAACAGGGATGCGGCATTCTCCGCGTCCGCCGATAGCGCTTGCGTGAGCAATTCATCCCCCTCTTTTGCAAAGATCTGCTGATGCGGCTCCTTCAACTTGCGCGCGTATTCCAATGCTTCGTCGGCGCGCGAGTTGAGCAGGCTCAGGTCAATCAGCGTCCACAGGGCGAGCCAGCGGAAGGGATACCCCGCGCCCCACATCTCCAGCGCGGATAGGCTGAGCGCCTTCGCCTGACGCAGGTCGTTTCGCTTCCACGCCGCCCAGCCTAAATTGGCGCGCGCCGCGGCGACGTATGCGGTCGAGCCTTCGCGCTCGCTCAACGTCAGCGCGCGTTCGGCGCAGGTCTGGCAATCCTCCACCCGTCCCGCGCCGCGATACGCCGCCGCCAGATAGGTGACGCTCATCAGTTGCAATTCCACGTAGCCGATCTGCTCCGCCAGTCTGAGCCCCTCGCCGAGATAATGAATCGCCTCGTCAAAATCCCCGCGCAGAAAATGACAAAAGCCGCAGCCGAAGTTCGTCCGCGTCTGCAATTCCAGGTTGTCGGTTTGCGCGCTCGTCTCCAGCGCCAGTTTGGAATAGCGCATGATTTCGTCGTTCACTTGATAGCCGTCGCGGCGGAAGTAGGCGGTGGGGAACAGGAAATAATACTCGCCCAGTTTTTCCAACTCACCGAGACGCTCCACCACAGGGCGGATGGGCGTCAGCGCGGCTTCGAGCGCCTCCACGCGGTTGGCGTCGTACTCGACCCACACGCGGTCAAACTGGACCTTCAGCCAGGCGCGCTGCCAATCTTCCGCCTCCGACGGTTCGCCGAGCGCCGCCTCCGCCTGCGCGAAAAGATTCAGCCCCTCTTGCAGGTCGCCGTGATTCGCCTCGGCGCGGGCGAGTTTGCCCAAGACGCGCGCCCGCGCCAGCCCGTCCGACGGCTCGATAAACGTCAGCGCCTCCCTGTATCGCTCCAGCGAATTTTTGTTGTTGCCCATCTCGTAAATATCGCCGAGCGCCTCGCAGATTTCGCCCGCCGATTTCTTTTGCGCCTCCGTCTCGACGCCGACCTTTTCTTTGAGCAGTTCCAGCGCGCGCTCCAAATGCGCCAGCGCGTCGGAGTTGGCAAAGACCCACCGCGCCGCCTCCGCCGCGCGCCGATACGCCTCCACCGCCCCCGCGGACTGACCGCCCGCGTCCCAGTGACGCGCGATGACGGCGGAATCCTCCCGCTCTGCCTCCAACGCCTCGGCGATCTTGCGGTGAAGCATCTGCCGCCGCGGCGCGCTCAACGCCTCGTACGCCGCCTCCTGCAATTTTCCGTGCGTAAAGTTGTAGGTGTCCGCCTGCTGGATTTGGATGACGCGCCTCAGCCACAACTCATCCAGCGCCTGCACCAGCGCCGACTCTTCCATCTGGCTGGCGCGCGCCAAAAGCGGATAGCGGAACTCGCGTCCGATGACGCCCGCCACGCCCACCAGTTCGCGCGCCGCCGCCGAGAGTCCGCCCAGCCGCCGCGTCAACACCGACCGCAGCGTTTGCGGCATCCCCGCCTCGGAGATTTTTCCGCTGCGCAGCGTCTCCACAATAAAGAGCGGATTGCCCTCGGTCTGATGGAAGAGTTCGTCCTCCTCTTCCGCCGCCAAATCCCTGCCCAGCACATCCCGCGCCAGCAGACCCAGTTCGGGCTTATCGAGCGGCGTCAGTTCCAACTCGTGCAGTTGTCCGCGCTCTTGCAGCGACAGCCGCAGTTGGTTGAGCGGATGCGCTTCATTCAGTTCCTCGACGCGCGCCGTCATCAGGATCATCAGCGGCGCGTTGGCGTCATAGCGCATCAGGTAATGGACGATTTCGAGCGTTTCGCGGTCGCTCCATTGCGCGTCGTCCAGCATCAGCAGACGCGGCGCGCCCGACCCCAGCAAACCCCGCGCCACCGCCTCGAACAACCTGCGCCGTTCCCACTGCTGTCCGCTCGACGGCGCATCGTCCGCCGCGTCCTCGGGCAGCAGGCGCGCCAGTTCACGCTTCCACAGCGCCTCCAGCCCCGCCCGCTCCTCCCCGATTTCGGGCGTCCGCAGCCAGGCGACGATGGGCGCGAAGGGCAGATTCCCCTCCGCGGCGAAACATTCGGCGTGCGCCGCGCGGATTCCCTGACGCCGCGCCCACTGCATCAACTCCGACGCCAGGCGCGTCTTGCCGATGCCCGCCTCGCCCAGGATGACGACCAGCGCGGCTTTCCCCTTTTGGACGGAGCCCCACGCCTCTTTCAAGCGACCCCATTCCTGCTTCCGTCCGATCAGCCGCATCTGCTCCGACGCTTTTTCCTCCCGAACCTCCGCCCGCGCGCTTTGCTCCGCGCCGACCAACCGCTCGTAAAACGATTGGATCTCCTGCGACGGCTCGACGCCGAGTTCGCGCTTCAAGGCGGTGGCGCAGGCGTAATAGACTTGCAGCGCGCCCGCGCGGTCGTCCATCAGCGCGCGCAGACGCATGGACTGGAGATAAGCGCCCTCGTTCAACGCGTCGACGCGGATGAGACGGTTCGCGGCTTCGACGGCTTCCTCGTAGCGGCGCGCTTCTTCGAGCGTCCTGGTCAACTGCGCCAGCGCGCCCAAAAATTCCTGCTGAAACTCCTCGCGCATCAACAGCACCCAATCCTGATAATGCCCGGGCAGCAGCTCGCCGCGATAACGATTAACCGCCTCCTGCAAATGGCGGATGCGCGTCTCGTCGTCCTGCGCGGCTCGGGCGGCGGTCAACGCGGCTCGAAACTGGAGCGCGTCCACGTTCAGGTTTGAAGCGTCGCGCCAGCGGATCGTCTGCCCGTCCAACTCCAACAGCGCGTCGGCTTCGGGCAGCGCCTTCTTGAAATAATGAAAGAGATTGCGCAGATTGGTGCGCGCCTGTTCGTCCCCCGTCTCGGGCCAGAAAAGATAGGCGACCTGCCTGCGCGTGAGCGCCGCGTCCGCGTGGAGCGCCAAATACGATAGCAAAAGCGCCAGGCGCTCGGAGTGAAGCGCCTGCGCCTCCCGCCCGCCGTATCGGACGCTAAACCCGCCGAGAAGTTGAATTTCCAATGTGGATGGTTGCATGTTTTTTCGATAAGCGTGTCAATTCATGATGTTTAATATAACCCAAAACTTTGCAAGCCGCGCCGTTTGCGGATGGGTGGATAATGCAGTCAGGTTATTTTATTTGCAGGTCTGCTTGCCAGTCACTCCCCCTTAAGCGTATAATCACCCTCGACAGGACGGCTTTGTTTTCCCTTCAATTTTCGCTCTCCCGCTGGATCAATCCTTAACCGTTAGACCCTTTCCTGCTATCCTTGCCTTATAATTGGGAAATGATGAACCTCACTGACCACGAAAAGAACGAGATCATAAAACTGATCGAAAAGGGTAAGCCCCTGCCCGATAAATACCGCTTCCTGCTGTTCGACGACAAGCGCGAAGTGGAGTTGATTTGGAACGGCAAAAGTAACGAAGTGACCAATATCGTTTTGCCGTTTCAGGTCATTGAGCAGGTGGACGAGCCGCGTGCCGAGAAGCTGGCGGACTCCGCATCCTTCGGACAAATGGACTTGTTCGACACGCGCGGACGGCAGAAAAGCGGCTGGACGAATAAACTGATTTGGGGCGATAACAAGCTGATTCTCTCCTCGCTCAAAAACGGCGCGATGCGCGAAGAAATCGAAAAGAACGGCGGAATCAAACTAATTTACATTGACCCGCCCTTCGACGTGGGCGCGGATTTTTCAATGGACATCGAAATTGGGGAGGATACTTTCACCAAACGCCCCAACGTATTGGAAGAACTCGCCTACCGCGACACCTGGGGCAAAGGCGCGGATAGTTTTATCACCATGATCTATGAACGCCTGATTCTCATGCGCGATTTGCTGGCGGAGGATGGCAGTATTTATGTGCATTGTGATTACAGAGTAAATATTTACATCAGATTAATCCTCGACGAGATTTTTGGAAACAAGTTTTTTGTAAATGAAATTGTTTGGAGAAGAAAAGGCGGTTCGGCTTTAAGCACAATGAACAAAATGTCTATAAATACTGACACGATATTTCTTTATACAAAAGGCGATAAGCCTATTTGGAATAAAGTCTTTATGGAGCCTGACCCTGATTACGTTGAGCAGATGTTTACAAGAGAAGAAAATGGTAGAAGATTCATGCTCAATGTTTGCAGTAGCCCGACATACCGCCAAAATCTAATCTACGATTTTCGTGGGTATAAAACGCCGCCAAATGGGTGGCGATATTCCAGAGAAGCAATGGAAGAACTTGATAGGCAAGGTTTAATTTTCTATCCTGAAGATAAAAGTAAGCAAGTCTATAAGAAGGTATTTCTTGATGAGTATGAAGGGCAACTAATTACAAATTTATGGACAGACATAAAACTCTTGAAAGGCAAAAACCAAGAGCTTCTTGATTACCCAACGCAAAAACCCGAAGCCTTGCTGGAACGCATTATCAAAGCCAGTTCCAACGAAAACGACCTCGTCGCCGATTTCTTCTGCGGCTCAGGCACCACTTTAGCCGCCGCCGAAAAACTCAACCGCAAATGGATCGGCTCGGACTTGGGCAAGTTCGCCATCCACACGGCGCGCAAGCGCATGATCGGCGTCCAGCGTGAGTTGAAAAAAGAAGGCAAAGACTTTCGAGCCTTTGAGATTCTCAACCTCGGCAAGTATGAACGGGCGCATTACATCGGCGTGAATTTGAATCTGCGCGAAGAAGAACAAAAGCAACAAATCGAACAGCGCGAGCAGGATTTTATTGCGCTCATCCTGAAAGCCTATCGCGCCGAGGCGCTGGAAAATTTCAAAACCTTTCACGGCAAAAAGGCGGGGCGCATGGTGGCGGTGGGACCCGTCAATTTGCCAGTCACGCGTCTGTTCGTCGAAGAGATCATTTTGGAGTGCCGCGAGAAGCGCGTCTCCCGTGTGGACATCCTCGCCTTCGAGTTCGAGATGGGCTTGTTCCCCAACGTGCAGGAGGAAGCCAAGTCCAAGGGCATTGATCTGGCGCTCAAATATATTCCGCGCGAAGTGTTCGACAAACGCGCCGTCGAGAAGAATCAAGTCGTCTTTCACGATGTTTCTTACATCGAAGTGAAACCCATCGTGAAAAAGAACACCGTCGCCGTTGAACTGACCGACTTCTCGGTTTTCTACTCGCAGGATTCGGTCGAGAGCGTTTCCGCCTCGCTGAAAGACGGCGGGAACAAAATCGTGGTCGAGAACGGAAAAATTATCAAAGTCTCGAAGGACAAGGCGGGCATCGTCACCCGCGAAGTCCTCACCAAAAAATGGACGGACTGGATTGATTACTGGGCGGTGGACTTCGACTTCGAGAACAAGCGCGAGATCGTCCGCGTCCCCGTTGATATGTCATTGCGAGACCTTCGGTCGAAGCAATCCCCCACTGAACAGGAGATTGCTTCGGGGCAAAAACCGCCCCTCGCAATGACATCTAATGAATGGGAAGAAATCTGGACGGGCGATTTCATCTTTGAAAACGAATGGCAATCTTTCCGCACCAAGAAAGACCGTTCGCTCGAACTTGTCACGCCGCCGCACGAAGTCACCGCAGGACGGCGCAAGATCGCCGTGAAGGTGGTGGATATTTTCGGGAACGATACGATGAAGATCTTGGATGTGACGGTGAAGTGATGACCGCCCTCTATTCCGATACGCATCCCAAAATGGAAGCCTTGCAAATTCAATTATTGCGGCAGGCAAGCCCCACGCGCAAAATGAACATGTTGGCGCAATTGAACAAGTCCGCGCGGCTGTTGGCTTTGACGGGCTTGCGTTCAAGATTTCCCAATGCCAGCGAAGCCGAGATCCGCCTCAAACTGGCGCAATTACTGCTAGGCGAAGAAACCGCGCGCAAAGTGTACGGAGAATCCCATCATGCAAAATGAGCCTGTGGAAGTTACGCTCAAAGTAACGGGCGTGTTTGAACGACTCGGCGTTCCCTATCTTATTGGCGGCTCGCTTGCCAGTACGCTCTACGGCATGGTGCGCACGACCCAAGATTCCGACATTGTCGCCAAAATGCGGCTTGAGCATCTCCAGCCTTTTGTCTCCGCGTTACAGGATGAATTTTACGTGGACGAGGAGATGATCGCCGAATCCATCCAGCATAATTCCAGTTTTAACATCATCCACCGCGAGAGTTTTTTCAAAGTGGATGTCTTTATTCCACATCCGCGCCCGTTTCTACAATCCCAGCTTGCCCGCGCTCAAAAGCAGACCTTTGCCTTTGAAACCGAAGTCAGCGCAAAATTTGCCAGCCCTGAAGACACGATTCTTTCCAAATTAGAGTGGTATCGCATCGGCGGTGATGTCTCTGAGCGCCAGTGGCGCGATATTCTCGGCGTATTGAAAACCCGCGCGGGCGAACTCGATTTGGATTATCTGCGAAAATGGGCTGGCGAACTCAAAGTCAGCGACCTGCTGGAACGCGCGCTGAGAGAGTCGAACTAATGGCAATTCACCCCTCCTTCCCAACCTCCCCTTACGAAATCCTCAACCCCGAACATCGCTGGTTTCCCGCCGATGAGGATTTACGCGATTCCAGTTATGACAAACTCGTCCCGCCGCTGGTCAACAAAATCCGTAGGGAAGTAAGCGCCTGGCGCGAGAACGGATACGAAGGCGGGAGCGCGACCAGCAAAGCTTTGTTGAATTGGTGGTTCAACCGTCAGCACATCCGCGAAGACCTGAAAGAGTTTCAATATTATTTTGCTCAGCGTGAAGCCGTTGAAACGGTTATTTATTTGTATGAAGTCGCAAAGGTCAAAAATAAATATGATCTCATGCGCTACGACTCGTCGGGCGCAGTTTCAACGGGTATGTTCGATGAAGAATGGCTCAGGCTTGTCGTCAAGATGGCGACGGGCAGCGGCAAGACCAAAGTGATGAGTCTTTTCATCACATGGTGTTACTTCCACAAACTGTATGAAGAAGATTCGCAACTCGCCACAAACTTTTTGTTGATCGCCCCCAACATCATCGTGCTTGATCGCCTGCGGGCAGACTTTGACGGCTTGAAGATTTTCTTCCAAGACCCGCTTTTACCCGATAATGGATATGAAGGTCAAAACTGGCAGGATGATTTTCAGATGACGCTTCACATTCAGGATGACGTGTCCATCGTTCGCAAAACGGGCAACCTGTTTCTAACCAACATCCATCGAGTCTACGCTGGAGAGGAATCCGCCCCGTCTTTCGACGACGACAATCTCGAAAATTATTTCCTCGGCGTTCGTCCCACAGGCAAGACCAACGAATCCAAAGTGGATTTGGGCGTGATCGTGCGCGAGATTGACGAGCTGGTAGTCGTCAACGACGAAGCGCATCACATCCACGACAGCAAACTGGCGTGGTTCAAATCCATCGAAGATATTCACAACCGCTTGAAGCAGAAAGGCTGCTTCCTCTCCTTGCAATTGGATGTGACCGCCACGCCGAAACACAACAACGGCGCGATCTTCGTTCAAACCGTCTGCGATTATCCGCTGGTGGAAGCCATCATTCAAAACGTGGTGAAACATCCTGTACTTCCCGACTTTGCCAGCCGTGCAAAACTGGTCGAGAAAAGGAGTTCAAAATTCACGGAAAAATACGGCGACTACATTCATCTCGGCGTGGAAGAATGGCGCAAGGTCTATCCCGAACATGAAAAACTCGGCAAAAAAGCCGTGTTATTCGTGATGACCGACGATACAAAAAATTGCGATGAGGTTGCGGAATATCTTGAAAGCGTTTATCCAGAGTTCAAAAACGCTGTACTTGTTATTCACACCAACAACAACGGAGAAATTTCCGAATCCGATTCAAAGAAAAGCAGGGAGGAGTTGGAGAAACTTCGTAAGCAATCTAATCAGATTGACACATGGGACAGCCCGTATAAAGTTATCGTTTCCGTCTTAATGCTCAAAGAAGGTTGGGACGTGCGAAACGTGACAACCATTGTAGGCTTGCGGGCTTATGCTTCCAAAAGCAATATTCTGCCCGAGCAAACTTTAGGGCGCGGCTTGCGCCGCATGTACGTTGGAACAGAGGCTACTGAATATGTCAGCGTGGTGGGTACAGAGCCATTCATGGATTTTGTCGAATCTATCAAAAGCGAAGGCGTGGAACTGGAACGGAAACCGATGGGAGCAGGCACAGCCGCGCACGCGCCCATTATTATTGAAGTGGATAACGAAAACGTCAAAAAGGATATTGACAAACTCGATATTGAAATTCCCGTTCTCTCCCCGCGCATTATCCGCGAATACAAACGGCTTGAAGACCTTAACCTTTCTTCTTTTGGTCATAAGAAAATTGACTATAAACAATTTTCCGAAGCCGAAATGCGCGAGATCGTCTTCAAGGACATTACAACGGGCGAAATTAATCACGTCACCCATCTGGACTCTGCCGCCGTCGCCGATTATCGCAGTGTGATCGGTTACTTCGCCCAAACGATTATGAAAGACTTGCGTCTTTTCAGCGGGTATGACGTTCTTTACGGCAAAGTGAAGGAATTTATCGCGCATCATCTTTTTGCTTCTGTCGTTGAACTGGACGACCTGAACACGATTCGCAATCTTTCCGAACTCGAAGCCGCGAAAACGATTATCGAAACTTTCAAGAAGAAAATCAACGAATTGACCGTTCTGGATAAAGGAAGCGCAGAGATACGCGACACGATCAAACTCAGGCAGACCCGCCCGTTTGTCGTCAAAGAGCAGGGCTACCTCATGGCGCAGAAAAGCGTCTTCAACAAAGTTGTTGGCGACAGTCACCTTGAATTATTGTTTGCGTCCTTCCTTGAAAAATGCGACGACATTATTTCCTACGCCAGGAATTATTTTGCTGTGAACTTTAGAATTGATTACGTCAATGCGGACGGGAATATTTCAAACTACTATCCCGATTTTATTGTGAAAACAAGCCCGAAAGAAATTTGGATTGTCGAAACCAAAGGGCTGGAGGATTTGGACGTTCCGCTCAAGATGGAACGCCTGAGAAAATGGTGTGAAGATATAAACGCCGCGCAAAATAATATCCGCTTCGATTACGTTTTTGTGGAGGAAGAAGATTTTGAAAAGTACGCGCCAAAATCGTTTGGTGAACTCGTAAATAATTTCAGGAAGTACAAAAACGAAGAGCGGAGCTAACAATAAAAAGCAGCCTCAAGGGTGGAAGGTAGGCAGATCGAAAATTGCCCTCAAAATCAGAGAACGGTTCCAAAGGTACAATTTTGGGACCGTTTTTTGTTTTTCCGCGCTCGTTGCGATTCGTATTTTGAGTTGGAGACGCGCCTCCCCGCCCTCGTTTCATTTTCTCGAATAGAAAGTCACATATCCCCGAACAGTACTGACCAACAGTCGTCCCTTCCCGCGAGCAGGGTCAGTCCCTCGCGGAGGGGTCGCTCGCACGGAGCCGCCTCGACTGCTTTCGCCGCGCTTTCCGCTGCGGGGGAAAAGTAGGCGAACCACTCGCAGTGCAAGCCGCCTTCCTCCTGCCGCATGAAAACCGCCATCTCCGCGGGTCTGCCCGCCGATTCGAACAACGGCTGGAAGATCTGTTTGATCTCTTCGGATGGGATGTCCGCCCACATCCCATCGCCGAGGGGTTTGAAGCGCCATGTCATGAGACGTCGTTCCATCAACCTTTTGATGCGCGCGGGCGTTGCTGTCCGCGCGGCGGGATAGACGATTTGCTGTCCGCGACAGTATAACCGAGATTCGAGCGGGCGCCTGTTGCGCGGCAGGGACGGAAAAGACGGTTTTGGGCAATCTATCGGGGCGGATTACTTCCGCGCTGCCAGCCAACGTTCGCTCAATTGTGAGACGGAAGGAAAGCCAGTTTCGTTCAGCCAGCCGCGATATGTCTCGAACGAGTGCGCCGTCCCGCCGCTGTTTGCCCAGAGGAAGAGGCTGAGGAAGGCGGAGGTTTCGGTGGGAGTCTCTTTGGACATGGGGCAATCAATGATGAGCGTTCCGCCTTCCGTCAGCGCGGCGTGGATGCGGCGGAAGAGGGCGCGGTTTTGGTCGGGGGTGAGGTAATGCGTGATTTGCCCGACCAGCGCCAGGTCAAAGAGAGAGGCGTCGAGGTCGGCGGTCAAAATATCGGCGGGGAGAAAAGTCGCCCGAGAGGTGAGTCCCATGCGGGCGGCGAGGTCGCGGGCGACATCCAGTACATCGGCGGAGTCGAGACAGGTGACGCGGACGTTCGGCGAGGCTTGGGCGAGGGCAAAACTTTTGATGGCGCAACCGCAAGCGAGGTCGAGGAGATGAAGCGGTTTGTCGGTCGAAACTCCAGCGGCTTGCCACATCTCCAAACTTTTGGGGATGCGCGTCTGGCTGTAACTTTCGAGCCAGGCATCCTGCGCGAAATTTTCGTTCAGCCATTTCGGTTGACCTGAGCGGATGGACTGCGCGATGCTGGCGTATAGGGCGGGGTCGGTGTAATCGAGGATCATGTCGCCCGCGTAGGCTTTGCGTCCGCGCACGAGGAAGGTCGCGGCGTCGAGAGCGAGCGAGTAACGATTGTCTTTGAAGGTGAGGAGTTGCAGCGCGCAAAAATAATCGAGCAGGATTTTCATGCCCGTTGTGTCGCAACCACAGGCTTGCGCGATTTGTTCGGCAGTGGATGGATTTTCCGCGAGCGGCGTGAACACATCGAATTGCAGGGCGGTGCGGATGAACTGCGGTTTGAAGATGCCGCCGAAGAGATCGTAGATCAGATCGGGGTTGGGGAGAGCGGTCATTTCATTTTGAGGAAGGATCGGGCGCTTCAAACAACGTGACCTGCAACCCGTCGGGATCCTGGACGCGGGCGTTGACATCGCCCCATGGCGTGACGACGGGCGGATGAACCAGCGTCGCGCCGTGCGCCAGCGCCCGCTCCAGCGCGGACTGGAGGTCTGGTACCTGCAACGCAAAGCGGACCTGCCCGCTGACGCGTTCCCCTGCTTCGAGTTGGTCAATCACCTCCGCCTGCCGTTCATCGAACAGCTCGAGCGCGGCTTGTCCCATTTCGAGCATGAGCGCGCGTCCGCCGTCGTTGTTCCAGACGGCGGCAGGTTCCATGCCGAGACCGTCGCAATAGAATTTGACCAGCCGCTCGTAATCGCTTGTCGTCAACGCGACACGCAATTGAAGAACGGGACGATTTGTGTCGGACATGTCAGCCTTCCTTTTTTCGCTTCTCTTTGAAGAACGCCACCCCTGCCATCCTCAATTCTTCGGCGCGCTCAATTCGATCTGGATGTTATCGGGGTCGCGGAGCGTCACCACGCGCAGACCTGTGTCGCCCAGGTCCTCGATCTCGCCGTGAGAGACATTGCGCTCGTCCAGAATTGTCACGGCTCTCTCCAACTCCGCGAGGCTTGCCACGCTGAGACAGAGATGATCCAGCCCGACGCGGTTCTCGTCGAAGCGATCGTCCTCTGGCGCGCGAGTCGGATCGGGCGCGGGCTTCACAGCCAGCACCAGACTGCCGTTGCCAAGCATACGAACCTCGCCAAACTCTGCAAGGACTTGGAACCCCAGCAGGTTGACATAAAAGTCGCGTGATCGTTCGCTGTCCGTCACGGTGAGCGCGAGATGGTGGACTGCGCCCGTCTTGATTGTGGTCATGGTTTCCTCCAGTTAAGTTGATCGAATTTGTGCGCGGACGTTAGCCGCCTTCGGCAGCGTCCGCTACGCATTGCTTAGTATTACAGCGCAAAGTCGCAGATGAATAGTTTCGCCCGTCCAAACCATCCACAAATGATGACCACGAATTCACGAATTTGAGCCGCGCATTCGAGAATTCGTGACGTATTCGTGGATGGTTCATCAGCGCGTAACTTACCCTTGTACTGTCATGTTACATTTTGAGATGCAAAGTGAACTTTGCGGTACGAACCGATTCATGCTCCTCCTTTTTCCAGCGCGAAGCGAATCGCCTCGTCAATGGTCATTGCCGCTCCTGCCTCCCACAGGGATTGAAAATCCGCTTCCGCCGCTTGTGATTTCAATACGCCCATCGTTCTTTCGTATTCCGTCTGTTCGACTTGCATGAGCGGCAGGTTGGTTTTTTCGCGTACAGACGCCGCCGCGCCCAGCAGACGGATGGCGTCCTGCGATTCGATCAGCGGCGCGAACCCCTCCAAAAGGGACGGCACAAAATGCGCGTCCTTGCGCTCTCGTTGAAACGTCAGCCCATCCAAAAACTGGCGCCGCGCCTCGGGCAGGTTTCCCATCTCGGAGGCGATCCGCCCGAACGCATCGAATACGCCTATGGCGACCAATTCCCTTTCAACGCCGTCCAATAACTTTCTGGCTTCTCGAACGACATCTAACGCGCGTTGAAGTTCGCCCCGCTGTTGCAGTTGGCGCGCCAGCGCGGACAGGGTCAGGATCAGGCAGCCGCGATCTCCCAATTCGCGGAATTTTTCGGCGCTTTGTTCACAGGCTGAACGTGCCTGTTCAATCTCCCCTGCGTTGTGCGCGGCGATGCCGAGCGCGCGCAGGGCGGTGGCGACCCCGTGCTTGTCTTCCAGTTTGCGATACAGGGATACGCTTTCTTCCGCGCAGGAAATCGCCTCGGCATACAGGCGGCGATCCAGCGCCACCTCTGCCAGATTTTCGAGCGCGCCCGCAATCTCGCGTTCGTTTTCGGCTTCACGGAACAGCGCAAGGCTTTCGCGAAACAAACTTTCGGCGCGCGCAAAATCGTAGCGCTTCAACGCGATGGACGCCAGCGGACCCAGCGCCTGCCCGATGGCGAGAGTATCGCCCAGACTGCGAAAGAGTTCGAGCGCTTCGCCGTAGTGTTGTTCCGCTTTTTCAAGATCGCCGTCGAACCATTCGAACGCAATGCCTTGCGCCGTGAGCGCGCGCGCAAGCCCCGCCTTGTAATCAATTGCCCGCGCCAGCGTCAACTCTTCGTCCAGCCTTCTCTTCGATTCTTCAATGTCGGACTGACGCAAGGCACATGCCGCCGCGCCGAGCAGTGCATCCACGCGGGCGCGCGAAGGCTCAGAGCCAGCGGTCTTTTGCAGCATCGTCTCCAGCCAGCGGCGCGCCTCGGTGATATGACCGCGCGTATCCCAAAAATCAACGAGCGCCGCCGCGATTCGCAAGCCCAGTTCTGGTTGAGAATCTTGCGACCATTCGAGCGCGGCGCGCAAGTTATCATGCTCCGTTTCGAGCCGCGACATCCACTCCGCCTGCCGCCGCCCGCGCAGTTCGGGTTGCGCCGTTTCGGCGTAGTTCAAAAAATAATTCAGGTGCTGGTCGCGGAAAAGACGCGTCTCCTCCGAAACCATCAACATCTCGCGCGCGTATTGCCGCGTCGTCTCCAACATGCGAAAGCGGACGCCGCCCGCCGACTCTTCCATGTTGACCAGCGACTTGTCCACGAGATGGGTCAGCAAATCGAGGACGTCGAACCCGCTTCCTTCGCGGACGCAAACCTGCTCCGCCGCTTCGAGCGTCCACCCGCCGACGAAGACCGCCAGTCTGCGCAACAAGCGCTGCTCCTCCTCCGAAAGCAAATTGAAACTCCAATCAATCATGGCGCGCAGAGTCTGCTGGCGAGGCAGGGCGGTGCGCGAACCTCCCGTCAGCAGGTGGAAGCGGTCGTCGAGCCGCGCGGCGATCTGTTCCACGCTCAAGGCGCGGACGCGCGCCGCCGCCAACTCGATCGCCAGTGGAATGCCGTCCAAGCGGGAGCAGATTTGAGCGACGAAAGAAGCGTTGTCGTCCGTCAGTTGAAAGCGCGGCTTGGCGAGCGTGGCGCGTTCGGCGAACAGTCTCACCGACTCGAAGCGCGCGAGTTCCTCCAGCGACGCGGGGCGTTTGTCGTTGGGCAGGGACATCGAAGGGACATGCCATGCCATTTCTCCCTGCACGCCCAGGGCTTCGCGGCTGGTGGCGAGGATTTTCAACTCAGGCGCGGCGCTCAACAAGGTTTCAACGAGTTTGGCGACGGCTTCGATGAGATGCTCGCAGTTATCGAGGACGATGAGTAGTTTTTTGCCGCGCACGCGTTCGATGAGCGCCTGCGCGATGGATTTGTCTTGCGGCTCGCTGGCTTCCAGCGCGGATAGGATCGTCTGCGGGACGAGACTGGGGTCGGCGAGAGGCGCGAGGTCCACGAACCAGACCCCATCGGCGAATTGATCGAGCAAGTCCGCCGCCGCTTGCAGAGACAGGCGCGTCTTCCCCGTGCCGCCCGAACCCGTCAGCGTGACGAAGCGATGAGCATGAAGCGCTTTTTTGATCTCGGTCTTTTCTTTTTCGCGCCCAATGAAACTGCTGGTTTGCGCGGGGAGGTTGTGGCGGGCGGCGTCCAACGCGCGGAGCGGCGGGAATTCGGAGGGCAATCCCTCGACCAGCAGTTGAAAGATCTGTTCGGGGCGATTCCAATCTTTGAGCCGCCGCGCTCCCATGTCGAGCAGGGATACCTCATTGGGGAGATCGTTTTGGATGAGTTCCCGTGTCGCAAGTGAAACGAGCGTCTGCCCGCCGTGCGCTGCCGACATGAGCCGCTGGAGCCTGCTCATGGTGAGGAAGCCGCGATAGTCGCCGCCCTCCTGAAGTTCCGCCTCGCCCGTGTGGATTCCCATCCGCACTTTGACGACTGCCGCTCCCCATGCTTCGCCATGCAAATCCTTTTGCGCTTTCACCGCCGCGCGCAAGGCATCGCCCGCCGAGTGGAACGCCGCGCAATACGCGTCGCCGATCACCTGAAAGACGTATCCGTGATTGGACTCGACGGCGGTTTTCAAGATGGCGTTGTGGCGCGCGTGCGCAACGGACATCTCGGCAGGTTGTTTCTGCCATAGGCGCGTACTGCCTTCGATGTCGGTGAAGAGGAAGGTAACTGTGCCGTTGGGTAAAGATCGGCTCATTGGTTTCCTAAATTTATATTTCACGCTATTTGCTGGCGTTCAACCCATCCCGCAATTGACCTGCGAGACTCGACAACTTGTCCAACTCGGATTCATTCAGACACGCCCACGACACGTGGCCTTTTGTCCATTCCACGCCAAGCGACGGGAAGACTGATCCTGTTTCATCGCGCACGCGGATTGGGTAAAACCGTTGAGGCGAGCGCATTCTTTTCACTCTCCGATCACTTCGATCTCCCGCCACGCCACCCATGAGGAGCTTTGTGTGGTGATAACTCTGATATAACGGATGTTGACAAGAGGGACGGGCGGCTTAAAATCCAAAACGTCGGAATCTTTGGTAAAACCTTTGAATTCATGAATGAGCGTAAGACTGTTTGTGTCTGCGCCAGCCCAGATTTGGTGGACAGTATCTCCTTCGGGATATTGAGCGACGAGGAGACGAATTGCGCTGATAGTGGACGGGTTGCCGAGGTCAATTTGAATCCATTGGCTCGGACCTGCGCCCGAGCTCCAAATGGTTTCAGGGGAATTGTCAACAGCGTTAGACGGCGGCTGGTCTGCCAGAAAATTGGAGGCTGAAACTAGTTTTCCGTGCGCGACGTTTACTCCGATGTTCGCGCCCCCAGCACACGGGTCCGGACGCGCAGCAGGCGATAATGCCTGTTCGATTTTTCCGCGTTCCATCTTTGCGTTAAGGAAATCCGGCTGTTCCAACGTGTCCCAAGTCCAGAAGAGCCAGCCGTCAAATCCGTATTCACAAGACTCGATTTGCCAGTCGACAAAACGCTGCGCGGCGGCATCCACCGAGGCAAACCGCGTTACCTCGCCGCCAAACTCGCCCATGATGACTGGTTTTTCCCGCATGTCTTTCAAGCCAAAGTTATCCATATACTGTTTCAGACTCAGGTCAAAGCCGGGGTAGGCGTGCAGGTCAATGAAATCAAGTTGCGATTCCCAAATGGCTGGCGCGCTGACCGCGTAACGCGGGTCGCCAATTCGGGACGGGTGCGGCTCCTGCGGGTGAAAGAATCCCACGCTGACCAGCACGGTCGGGTCTACTTCAAGAATCGCGCCGCGCACAGCATTCAGCCAGAAGACGTTGTTCTCTTCGATCATCTTCGTTTTATCGTCTGGGCTGGACATGTCGTATGTCTTTCCATTGGCGGTTGTCACCTTGCCAGTTGTAAAGGACAGCGGCGGTTGGTCCATGTCGTAGAACATTTCATTCCGTAATTGATATGAGAAGATGTATTCCGTCGGCGCGCCCTGTTTGATCAACTCCCTTGCAAAATCCTGGAAGAAGACCTGGTTCGCCTTCAACCCTGCAGGCGGAAGAAAGTTAGCGTTCATCAATGCAAAGGTCTCACAGCAACCCGCGCTCAAAATCTGCCCCCACTTTCCGCCGGGGATCCAATCCAGCGTGAACATCACATAGATTTGATTCGTCTCCGCGATTTTCAAAAACTCGACGATATTCTTGATATACGCGGAAGAAAAGCCCCCACTCGCGGTTCCCATTGTGTCTGGGCTGAGAAATACGCGCACAACGTTGTATCCGTCATTGTGCATCTTCGCCAGATCGCCCGAAACCCGCAGGGAGTTATATTGTCCCGAGTCGAATAACGAATGTCCAAATGTGGACGAACCGTCCATTTTCGTTTGTGGAGCCAACCTGACGTAGTTCATCCCACGTGGGATGAATTTCTCTCCCGTTTCACGGTTATAGAATTCGCCCACCCCGTTCACAATGCGGATGGCGATATGATGTTCAGGAGGAGGCGGCGAGTTGGTAGGCAGAACCTGCGTTGAGGGCGTATTTGTATTCGCGGGCAGGGGAGTTGCAACTGCATCTTCGTGTGGCAGGTTGCAGGCGGAGAGCAGAATGACCAAAAGGGCGAAAAACAGCCATATTTTTTTCATCTCTTCACCTTTTTATTTGAAAATTAACCAGACTCCCGCCGTCAATGCGACCAGACCAACGATGAGATTGACCAGCCCGCGCGCGCGGTAGCCGAAATCTGTCCACTCGCTTCTTTCTTCGGGACGGTGGGCGCTGCCTGCGATCAAGCGGATCAAACCGAACAGCAGGGTGAAAAAGCCGAACGTGATAAGCAAGGCGCCCCAGCCGCGTGAAGAACCGACCAGCCCCGCCAAAAATTTTCCAGCCGCGCCAGGACTCGTCCATTCGAAAGAGGTATAGGCTAGGACAAGCGCCCCAAAGAGCAGAATCATCACGCCGAACAACCGCGCAGGCAGACCTGTAAAGTTTTCCCTGCGGCTGTATAAGCGGTTGAACATTTCGATCTTTCCGCTGGCAATTGTTTCGATGCCGAGGGCGATTCCGAACAACCCGAAGAGACCCAGCGCCAGCGGAATGAGTTGCGGCATGTTAAACTTTTCAGCGGCGAAAATCATTCCGCCCGCGATGACGAACGCAAAGATGCCGAGTTTCCCGACAAAGTTCATGAAAGGTTCTCCGTTACGGACTGCGGCACTCGTATATGGGGACAACGCCAGGAATCTCCACCCAGTTGCATCCGTTGGCGATGCAGGCTCTCTGCTCGGTGAAGGATGAGCAACTGACGGTCACTCTGCCGCAAGCCTGTACGACGATATCCGCAAGAACAGGCGTGCGGATGGATGTGTCGCCGTCGTTCTGCTGGACGACAACTTGATATTGCAGGGTGGCTTGCTCGAATGGGACTCCGCCAAGCAGGGAAGTTGGGTTGAGCGTCGCTTCGTAGAGGTCGCCGCCGATGGATTTCATGCCAAGGCTTTGAAATTCACTGGATGAATTGCCCGTTGCAAAGCGATAGAACGCCACAACGACTTTGATTCCGTTCGGCGCAGTGGCGCGGGCAAGGATAGTAACTTCATTCGTCCCACAGGAAGATTCGCCGAGATAAACATGATTCGTGGAGACTCGTTCAACGGTCACGCCGCCTGTGGGTTGGGGCGTTGGAGTCTCCGTCGGGGTGGAGGTGGGAGGAAGAGTCGCTGTCAGCGTGGGGATGGCTGTATAGGCGGCGGCAGGCGTCTCGGTGGAAAGAGGCGGGGGCGTCGCTGTGAGCGAATCCCCTTGAGCGAGGAAGACGATCGTTTGGGCAGAGTCGCTCCACCCTCCCGCATTGTCCTGCGCGCGTACTTCAAGGATGTTTTTTCCAGGCACAAGCGTCGGGCAGTTCGTATCCAGCGTGGCAAGCGTCGCTTTGGAATCCGAGGGCGCTTCGTTGGAAGCCGCCGCGCCGTTGACGGAAATTTCAAAAGCGGCAATGCCATTGGGCGATGCGCCATGCGCGATTAGATGACATGGGTTGGGCGGATAAAAAACCGTGTCGGGCAGGGGCATATCGAACCAGGCTTGCGGCGCGGACGCGGCTGGCTGTTCTGGCAGGTTACATGCGGCGAGAAGCAGGCAGAGGAGGAAGAAAAGGGTGTGTTTCATATTTCGCCATCCTATGGGCAGTTATAGGGATGACAGGATTGCATCCACGCTTCGCCCAGCGGACCGATCTGAGCGCTATCGCCTGTGACGGCTTTATCGCTGAAGCCTGTGCCTTCGGGAAGTTCAAATTTGCACGCGCCGCCTGCGTTGATATTTGCCAGCGCGCCTTGATACAGCAGATACCAATCGTCGTAGTGTTCGGGTTTCCAGCCTTGTTGAACGAATTGCTTGTGCCCTGCCAGCCAGAAAGGATAAGGCTCAAGGACGATGGGAATGACGGTTGACTCGCCAGGTTGCAAGTTGGGGAATGCGCTCGCGCCGCTGAAGAGTTTGCCTTCGATTGCAACGCCGCTCCATGAAAAGCCTGCCTGTGTCGTAAACTGTTGACCGATGTGCGAGTCGTTTGTGGCTTGGGCATTGATGGAGACGTTGCATGATTTCGGTTCGGGAAAGTCTGCGCCTGTGGCGCTCGGTCGGCGCGTGACCTGCACCTGCACCACGGCGGGGGCGGGCTGTCCGCGCGGGTCGGGTTTGGTGGTGATGTACGATGGCAGGCAAAGTTTTTTATAGCCCGCCTCTTCCGCTTCACTCGTGCAGGAGGAGTTGCTGGCGCTCTGCTTGACCTGTTCCAGACTGTAATCTATGCCCTTGCGGATCACATCCTTGCAGTCTTCAGGACAGGGGATGCCCTGATCTTCGAGTTGTTGGGCGGCGAGTTCCACCAGATTATCTTTTCCGATTTCGGTGAGCTGGTCGAAATTGGGAAGCGACGGCGGCAACCCTGCGTAGGTTTTCGCGGCGGTGACAGCGGCAACCGCGATGAAGTGACAGGCGTCCTTCACTTGTTTTTGCCCTTCGCCGATCGCTTCCGAGGCAAGCTTTGCCTGAATGCACAGCGGATTCAATTTGTCCACCAGGTCAGTCACCCAATCGGATAATTTATTGTAAAGACCCGATATGAAATTGAACGCATCTTCAACAGCGTTTGAAAGATCGCTTAGAAAATCTCCGCTGCCGCCCTGATCTTTTTCTGGGCAAAGCGCTGTGCCTGGAACAAAACCCGCCCACGGAGAACCTTGCGGCGACTTGTTCTCCACCACCATAACGCAGAATTGATATTTATATTCTGGCACATGCACGCCCGTAAAGTTAAGTATCTTCACGTCGTAGTAGGTCTGGTTCGGCACGGGAATCACGGGGAATGAAATCTTGATCTCGCCGTTGGGATCGTAGGCGATCTTCACAGTATTCGACGGCGCGCCTGCGGGCTGTCCGTTCGTGACGGGCAACACGCGCACAAAGTACGTCGTCACGCCTTCCGCTGAAGTGTTTTGTGAGCACGGGTCGAAGTTCGCCAATTCAGGCGCGCCTCCCAATTCGATCATGCCGCTGTTCCACGCAGGCATGGTCACTGCCTGCCCGCCTGGGGCGTCCAGTTTTTCGGGCGAGTACGGCGAAAAAAATACGGGCGTCTGGTCGAGCATGTTTTCAAACGGCGAAAGCGCCGCCGACTCGACCTTCGGCTTCAACAGCGCAAAATCAATCTCGAATGTGTGCGGCGAATTCAGCGCGCCACTACCGTTGGTCTTGCCTGTCAACAACAGGCAGGCAGGGTTGAACAACGCCTCCGATTGAAATGGCGCGCTCGCTACCTGCCAGACCCCGTCTGCCGCGTTCGTATCCGTGCCAAAGCGGAAGGTCTCCATGACATAGCCTGTCCCCTTTTCAACCAACCACGGATACTTGCCCTTGCTGACATCGTACACCCCGCGCACTTCCAACTTCGTCGAGAGAAACAAATAAGGGACAGACGCATCAAACGACGCTGGAGGCTGGTTCGCCTTAAACGACTTTTCAAACGTCCCAAGCCTGGTCGCGCCTCCATTGACCAATCCCCAAACTTCTCCCCGCATCGAAATATCGCCGACATAATTCGGCAGGAGCGCGTCCGCCACCTGACCAAAATCAATATTGTCCGACCGTTTCAGGTACGAGAAATCGTCCGCTGGAAATCTCCGCCACGCCCCATCGTTGATGGACAGATACAGGTAATAACGATCCACGCTCATGGGAATTAGGGCAAGCGATTCTATCGGCGTGGATTCGCCCGCGCAGTTCGAGTCGGCGGCTGTGACGCTCACCAAATTACTTGCCGCTTCTCCATCCGCATCGAACGCGGCAACGTAGTAATGGTACAAGCCGTAGAGATTTGAGTCCTGATGGGAAAGAACTCCCGTCCCCTCATGGGCAGGGAGGGAAGTCAACTTGGTGAAAGAGATCGCGCCTGGGTCAAGGCGGTATACATTGAATCCATCTTCGTCCTCAGAAAGATCGTCAATGGACAAAGTCGCCGCGCATCCCTGCCCCGAGACCGTCAACGTGGGCGCATCCACCGAAGCGGGAGCATTTAACTGCGCCAGGCTCATCAGCGCTTTGGCGGCAATGGACGGTTTGGAAGAGGTAATCGGCGCGCCGATATGGATGAAAATTTCCGTTCCAATCGGTAGCGAGGTTGCATCCGCAAGCGACGGATTCCAGCGCAGTAGATCTTCCACAGCGACGTTATACCTGGTCGCAATGACTGGGAGCGAGTCTCCCTCCTGCGCGGTGACGATGATTACAAAACCAGGGTCAGGGACCCCTTCGATGTGAATCGCGTTCGAAATTGCCGACTGTCCCCGATCGTCATAGGCGCGCACCATCAGCATGTGCCGCCCGAGCGTCTTCGGCGACCAATCCCAATAATGGACGAGCAACCCAAGCCCATCTTCAGGGGCAACATAGGTTTTATACAATTCCCCATCCGCCCAGAGTTCCATGCGGGCAATCGGACCATCCGAGATTGCCTCCCCGCGCACCGAGAGTCCCGCGCTGATGGGATACGACTCTCCATCGGGAGGTTCGGTCAACGAGACCAGGATGCGATTGGTGAATTTTGGGGAGGGTATCGCTGGTTGACTTGTGTTCGGCAGTCCACATGCCGCGCTGAACACGACAGCCAGAAAGAGCCTGATTAACTTCCAACGGCGTTTTTCATGGGCCATTTTTCCGAACTCCTTCACGCTCCTCAGAACCAGGAACTTTGCCGGTCTGAAAAAATCCCTGGCGACGGCCATTTAGACCCTGGCTGGCAGGTCGTGGATGCCGCGCGCTGGGCGGCGTGCGCTCTTCGCGAAACGCGCATGTTAGGCGCTGGAGGACGCCGCTTACGCGCTTTTATGAAGCGCCGACGATCGTTCGTTTCTGCGCCCATTGGGCGCCGAAAGACGCGAGTTCGTCTTCGCTCAAAAATTGACGCGCCATGCGGAAGAGGATCTGCTCCTCTTTTTGGAAGTGTCCGCGTGTGGCTTGAATCATTTGCTTCGCGAGGACGCGGGCGGAGTCGAGTTCGGTGGCGGCTGCGATCTTGCCGAGCAGATCGGCGGTCTGGTTGTGCTCAAAGCGCATGACGGCGAGCGGTCCGCTGTGCGCGCCGAGGCAGGGTTCAAGGGCGTTGAAGAATAGTTCGTCTTTGATGTTTGCGTAGGATTCGAAGACGGAGGCAGAGAGGGCGATTCGGCGCTGGGGGCGTGGAGCGAATCGAACGCGGGAAGGCATCTTCGACGCGCGCGAGCATAAAATAACTGATGTTACGCAGGGAGCAGTTGGAAAATCGGATAAGATTGGAGCATGGACAAAGCCCAATTAGAACTGTACACCGATTACCTGCTCAGTACGTTTGGCTATGCCA
>Ga0116166_1001245_pt1 | contig 23460 bp, 27 predicted proteins | sample AD_JPNMR2_MetaG_FD_89884 | JGI IMG/M metagenome (GOLD analysis project Ga0116166, IMG submission 89884) | Active sludge microbial communities of municipal wastewater-treating anaerobic digesters from Japan - AD_JPNMR2_MetaG | ecosystem: Engineered > Bioreactor > Anaerobic > Digestate | place...
CCTGGTAAAAATCATTAGCATATTTGGCCGAGATATCGCTGATATTCTGGAGGCACTGTGCAGATTAAAGGCAGCTGGCAATCGGGTATATTCATGCAATAAAATCTGGTTACGAACCAAACAGACAGGCGTTTGATGTTATCTGTTATAGAATTGTTTGCATAGTCTGAAATGAAATTAGAAATCATAATATCTGTATTTTCTGTCGGTTAGAGGAAGATCCAGTATATATAAACGACGCCTGTACGGATATTATAAAACTGCGGTGGACCAGTTGGAGTTATCTGAAGAGCAGGCGCAGGTTTTCCGCGATATTTTCCGCAAGTACATCTATAAAAAGAGCACTTTTGGAATCATTAAAGAACTCGAAATGCGAGGTATTCCTTCCCGACCAGATATCCGAAATGGAGCAAGCGGTCTGTTGAGAATATTCTTACCAACGAGAAGTATACCAAAACCGTCAGAATGACAAATTCGGTTTCAGGAGAATATGAGTACCTGGTAAAGAATAACCGCCTAACCATCATCACAGAGGATATTTTCGAGGATGTGTAGGAAGGAAAAATATCAGGTCAAATGTTGAGATATAGGAAATGAAACCCATCAGAAATGAAAATAAATAGCTCAAAGTAAAAGAAATCGTAAGAACTTATGCAATAGTAGGGGGATTTTGTAATGAATCGTACTGATTTAATAAATTTAAAAGTAAAACATCATGTTTTTGGAGTGGGTATCATAACAGAGATTTCAGACAACTATCTGACTGTTAATTTTGCAACGAGGGAATCAAAGTTTGTATTTCCGGACGCTTTTGAAAAATTTATTGAGGCCGATAATAAGACAGTGCAAGCTGAGATTATAGAAGAAATTAAAAGAATAAAACTAACTTCTGATGTGCAGCGTAAAGAGACTGAGGAAAATTGTAAAGCAAAAGAAGAAATTTCTACAGTAGACAGAAAAGCAATTTCTACAATAAGCAATATTGAAGATGGTTTTGGCTCAGATTACAATGTAGAGTATTTAGCAAAAAAGCCTATCCTAACTTATCAACAAGTGGAAGAAAAATTTGGAATTAAGATTGCTGGTTTTGGACGAGGGATTAATAAGACACCATCAGCTGTAGTTCTTATTTCATCGATAGACAAAAAAAGATCCGGTTTTGTCTATCATGACCATTGGACAGCTGAAGGAGATTATATATATTCAGGTGAAGGAAAAACTGGAGACCAACAGATGACTTTTGGCAATAAGGCAATTGTAGATGCAGAGCGAGAAGGCAAAACGATCCACTTGTTTGTTAAATTTTCACCCCAGGAATATTACTATCAAGGGATATTTTCTTTGGTGGATTATACATATGAAGATGACATAGATGAAGTTGGAAATGTTCGCAAGGAATATAAGTTCAAATTAAGAAAGCAGTATTTAGAAGAATAGTGTGTTTAAAACGATAAGAGTAGTGACAGCACAGAAGTATTTTTGATTTTTTGAGAAAACCAACTTAGATTTGAACAAGGTTCAATTGTTCCAGTTCAACTGGATGAAACAGATGTAGAGGACAACTACTTGAAGAATAAAGGCAAAATTACTAAAGAAGATTTCATTTTAGAATTAATTGATATTTTAATTGGCATTCCAAAAACAAGGAAAGATATGTGGATATTTCTTTGATGAGTTTTATTTAGGATAATCACACATTGTAATAGCAAATCACAATTCTAATAATGTAAAAAATTTTGTTTAAATTGACATAATAATTATATTTATTCATTCAATATGATATTTTTGAAAAAAAGCCAATGGAAGCATTGGACAAGGTATGCAAGAGTATTATATTGCAAAGATTGGAAATATTGAAATATAGTGAAGAATTTGGAGGAATGATATATGCAATACGAAAAATATTCAGTTACACAATATTCTGTGAATACAATACTTGGATATATAGAAGGTGGGGATATTGCAATTCCTGAAATTCAGAGACCTTTTGTATGGAGGCCAAAATTAGTACGTGACTTTATTGATTCTTTATATAATGGGTACCCAACAGGTTACTTGATAATCTGGCAAAATCCTAATGTGAAATTGAAATCAGGAAAAGAATCCATAGGTAAGAAAATATTGATAGATGGACAACAGAGAGTAACTGCATTGATGACTTCAATATTAGGTCAATCGGTTTTAAATGAAGATTATGAGGAAAAGACAATACGCATTGCCTTTAATCCATTAGCAGTTGATGCAGAAGAGAGATTTGCTGTTCAAACACCCGCTCATGTAAACAGCAAGCACTGGATTCCAGATATTTCAATTGTTTTCAAGAATGATTTTGATTCTTTTAGTTTTATTGAAGAATATTGTCAAAATAATCCAGATATAACTAGAAGTGAATTAAATAAGATAATTACAAGCTTGCAAGCCATAAAAAACTGTCAATTGGGTGCCATTATTTTAGTTCCTCAACTAGATATAGTTGAGGTTACTGATATTTTTGTAAGAATTAATTCTCAAGGGAAAAGACTCAATGAAGCTGATTTTGCTATGTCAAAAATTGCTGCTGATGAAAGATATGGTGGCGATATGCTCCGCAAGGCAATAGATTATTTTTGTCATTTAGCAGTTGAGCCTAGTTTTTACAATAGCATAAGCACAAAAGACATAGAATTTATGAACTCAGAATTTGCTTCTCAAATCAAATGGTTAAAAGATGGCAAAGAAAGCATTTATATTCCTGATTATAACGATATGCTTCGTGTATCATTTATGCATAAGTTTGGAAGAGGAAAGCTAGGAGACCTTGTAAGTTTGCTCTCAGGACGAAATTTTGAGACACGTGCCTATGAAGAGGGAATAGCTGAAAACAGCTTTTCAATGCTTAAAAGTGGTGTCTTAAACTTTATGAATGAACATAACTTCAATAGTTTTATTTTAACAATAAAATCTGCGGGTTTTATTTCTGAAAAATTAACAAATTCTCAGATGACTCTAGATTTTGCATACACTCTATACTTAATGCTCTCTAATTCAACTGAAATTCCTAAAAATGATGTTAAATATTATGTTCAAAAGTGGTACATACTTTCAACACTTACTAGTCGTTATATAACGTCACCAGAGTCGGTAATGGATAGAGATATAAGAACTATCAATTCAAAAGGATTTATTCCTTTCTTCAAAGAAACTGAAGAGGCTGTTTTGTCTGATACTTTTTGGAATGTAGGACTTGTACAAGCTTTAGAGACTTCAACAATCAATAGTCCAAGTGGCAAATTATGTTTATTTAGATACTCAGGTTAATATTTCAATTAGAAAAAAGCACCAGCTGAGTAATTTGGCATTGTTCGTGAACAGTGTAATACAGGGATTATGAAGATCGGTACAATGGTTAACAAAGAAGAATTTAGGGCAAATCTTGTAGCAAATTGTATACCCGAAGAGATTGTTAATATGACTGCAGAACATATGTCACAACAAAACTTTGGAGACACAAAATATGATTATTTTTCATGACCATTTGTTAGAGATTTTCGGGATAAATCTAATGTAAAGGATGAAAACATTTAAATTTAATTTTGCCGAAGAATAACCTACAAGCGAATATTCTTTCGAGACTTTAGATTGCTTTTTTCAGAGTTGCGATTTAATCACCAAAGATGCTGCAGCAAATATTGAAGATTAATTTAAGGAGGTGACAATTTTATGCTTATGATTTTTTTCTCAGTAGTATACTATGTTATCTTTTTGCATTTAATTGATTTTGTTTTTAGAAACACATTTAGTTTATTCACTGACCTTTTGGCATTGATTTGTATGATAATCGCATTTATCGTAAGCGTCGGAATGGCTGAATATACGGTAAAAAAAATAAAAGACAAATAATAGTTTAAAGGGTGTAAATAATTCTTTGTAGATTTAATAACTAAGGCATGCATATCCTTCTGGATCAATGATAGAATGAAGTTGAGAAAGGAGGGTATTTTAATTCCAATAGAAGGAAATAGTAGGATGAGTAAGCTATTTTGTCTAGGAGATATAAATTCATCAACTATACTTTCTGGCATGGCGCTTATAATGACTATTGCCGTATGGGTATATTTTCATAATAATATGTACTAAAGAAGTGAGATTGTAAATACAGCGAGGCGCTACTGCTGATTAAGTGTAGGGTGCATTGCTCATTTTTACTTATTCTTTTAGATCCAGCATCACTCTGGACTGGGATTCTACTATGAATTTGTGTTAATAGACTGTGACTTTTTAAATGTGTATGAAGCCAGTGCCTTATCATATTCTTTCAGAACGACGGGATTATCTTGTAGAAAAATACACATATTGGCAATTCACTTCGTCAATTTATTTTAATTGACTAAGGTTTTTGAGAGTCCATCAGCAGATCCTCTAGTCGATTGTTGATTTTCTAAAGAATAAAATATACAAGTACAAGAAGAATAGGATGAAGAGGCAAGATCTAAAGAGCCACATTTATAGATTAAGAAGAATTATAGTTCAAGCGAAGAAAATAGAGGGCTATATTATAAATGATGCTATTCTTCACATGCTACTATTAATTTTGCAATTAGCACTCTGAAAGTTAAATTCGGGATAGTGTCAATTAAATAAGCTAGACAATATAAATAAGTTCATGTAAACTAATATTTGAAAAAGAAGAGAGCTTATATGATAAAATGAGAAAGAAGAGTATATACCTCTGAATTGAAGGAACAAATGGCAAAACTATTTGAAAGTGGTAAGCCTAAGTAAGATATTATGGCCGAATATGACTTAACACTTAATGCTTTCAATACCTGGATAAAAATAAGCAATTTACCTTATCTTTTAAGGAAAATGGCAATCGTTCCTCAGAAGATAATGAAATAAATAGAGAGTTTAACACAGATGAACTGTACGCAGCTATAATCAGTGATTTAACATACGTTAGAGTTAATAAAAGATGGAACTATGCTTATTAGTTGACCAATTAAATAGAGAAATAATTCATTATAGCTCTGGCCTTAAAAAAGATTCACCTCTAGTTTATAGAGTATTTGTAAAGGTTAAAACTAAATTAAATGATATTATACTATTTCATAAAGATCGAGGAAACGAATTCAAAAACAAAATAATAGATAAAGTTATGGATAATTTTAAAATTAAACGTTGAAGATACATTTAAGATATTTAAGACTAAATTAGCTAATAATTATCATTTTGAAAGCTTAGAACAGTTAGAAATTGTGTTAGCTAACTGTATAAATTGGTTCAACAATATCAGGATTCATTCAAATTTAGGTTGTTTGAATCCTAAAGAATATAAATTACATAACCTTTAAAAAATTGTCTACATAAATGTCGACAATCCAGTAATGATTATGGTTTTCTGTCAAGTTGATTTTAAGGCTTTGACAACGTTATAACTATGATAACAAGAGTAATTATTGTAAATTTTGTTAAAATAAAGAGCATTTAAGATATGTTTTTTTCGTATTCTGAGTCTATACATATGTAAGGCTTACAATTTAAAATATATAAGGAGTGTTTAAATATGGTAAATAAAAAAATGCTTTCTGTAGATTGTTCTTGCCATCAGGATTGTGTAGATACTTTCCAGGATACTCAAACGAATAATACAAGTGACTGTTCCTGCAACCCAGAATGCTGCGATGCATCAATGAATATGGGGGTTGCAAATAAGCAAATCATCATAGACTTTTTATACTTGGATTTAAGTGTTTGTACACGTTGCCAGGGAACATATACTAGCCTTGATGAAGCTTTGGAAGAAGTGAGTAGAGTTCTTGAAACAACTGGAGTTGAAGTGATATTGAATAAAGTTAATGTTCTAAGTGAAGAACTTGCCATCCAGCATAAATTTATAAGTTCTCCAACAATCCGCGTAAATGGGCATGATATTCAAATGGAGGTAAAAGAAAGCTTATGTGAGTCTTGTAGTGATTTGTGCGGTGATGAAGTTGACTGCCGAGTTTGGGTATATCAAGGGAAGGAATATACAATACCACCAAAGGCTATGATAATTGAGGCAATATTAAAAGAAGTATATGGTAATGTGACTAGGGATATCGAAGATAAAGAATTTGTATTGCCTGAAAATTTGAAACACTTTTATGAGTCAATGAAGGTAAATATTGACAATATACAAATGAAAGATTCTTGTTGTTCTTCAAGCAAGAAAGAAGGTTGCTGCTAATACCTGGTTAAGCTAATCATAAATAAATTGGATATATCAGTTAAATTCTTGGCACCTTTTGCTGTAATTTTCAAACTCATACTGATATTTTAAAACCGCGTGTTATGATTCAATGAAAGCTGAATTTTGAATTTAAAAAACCTCATTAGAAAGTTTTTTATGATTCCGCAGTGTATGCTCTAAGGTCCAAGAGAAAATGTACAATTAATTGTGTACATGGAAGGATAAACGCCTGAGAGATATTTTAAAAAATATTTCAAAAGGCTTTTTTATTATAAAAAATTGAACTTGGGTATTTAAAAAGAAAAAGATTATTATATATGTAGAATTTGTTCCCATTATCATAGTTGTATTATAATTTATGCTATCACATTAGTCAGAAGTCAACACCATCAGGACTTAATTTAGTTGTTGAATTAATGCTTATACCTATTGGCTATTGTTTTTTAAAGAAACTATATCAATGAGTTCGATTGTTGGGGTAGCAGTTTGTATTTCTAGATTAGTTTTAATTTCCAAGTAAAATTTTAAATCAAATACGAGGAAGAAGAATATTGAAAAAAATTTATTATTGAAGAAACATTTTGGGAAGCTTTTCCGAATGCAAAAATAGGCATCATTTTGGTTAAGGGTATAAATAATGAAATCGATTATTCAGAGGTCTATGAACAAATGTTATTATCATCCGAAAAAGAAGCAAATAAGTATTTTGACGGGCCTGTATTTAGCAACAATCATGTCATAAAGTGTGACGAGAAGCTTTTAAACAATTCAAAACTAAAAAGGATGATGCAGGAGCAATTTGCAGATGTTGGAATTGGCAAGAATCTGTAAGAACAATGTTACTGAGAAAACCAAAAATGCATTCCTGTGCATCGAACTTGTAGATGAGAAGAGAGAATCAGAGTTTCAAAATGCTTTAAAAGAATTAGCAGAGCTAACACAGAAAAACTTAGGTAGCTCATATGAGATATTTGCGTTATATTCATAGAAAATAATTGTATAAAATTATTTTAAAGATAGAGATTTGATTGTATGCAATGGTCTGAATTCAATTATTTTAGGAGAATAAAAAGTGGGAATTTCTAATAATAAAGCGAAGTTAGGGATTACTGATAAGCGTTTGTAAGAAATATTCAAGATATGGATTGACAACGCAATTTTATATAAAAAATACTAAAAAGGAGAATATATATTATGCATTTTAGACAAGTAACATTAATGGTTGAAAAACTAGAGGAATCACTCGAATTTTATCAAGAGGTAATTGAAATGAATATCACAAGACGAATTAAAGCTGGTGAAGGGGAGGTAGTATTTTTATCAACTGATCATGGAGGAACAGAAATTGAGTTGGTTTGCATGCCAAATACCCCCAAATTGGAATGTAAAGGCGTATCCCTTTGTTTTGAAACAGAGAATTTAGATAAAAAACACGAATTAATTAAATCTAAGGGACTTAACCCTTCTGAAATAAAAACGCCGGATAGCAATAGTCGTTATTTCTGGGTGTATGATCCTAACGGAATATCTATACAACTAAGGCAAGAATTATAAGACAAACATATTGGATTTACAACTTAGATTAAAATAATTATCAAGCTAAAATTAACTAAAACAATACTATGAGTAATTTATTACAGAGAAAGAGCAAATGCAAAAATATGATATTGTTGTGAATATCGATAAAAATATCTGTCCAAACTATAATTACTAAATTTGCATAAATCATTTAACAAAAAAATGTCCATTGAATTTATTTTACAATGGACACTTTTTTGTTCTAAAACTATTCTTTTTTAAAAGTTCTTCAAGTTTCCTTTGCATAATCAAAAAATGATCGGAGTTGTTTTTAGTTAAAGTTCATTTGAATATGCTTAATAAGGGCAGATCATATTTAAGAGAATATTATTGACAAAGAAAATTATTATTTTTTTCTTTGAGATTATCATAGTTAAAGTATATAATAAATAAGAATTAAGATATAAAAATTAATCAGTATTTAATAATAGCTATTACTTTATAAGAAAGAGATGATTATATGAGTAGATTTATTAAACTTAAAGTTGTTATACCGATAGTCCTCGGTATAATTATTGGGGGATTACTATTTGCACTTGGTGATATGGATGATGCTCCAGGAATGAGTGCAATAGGTATATCAATAGGTTTCATCTTTATTATGTTTGGGATCAATAAATCAGGTTTAATTAAAAGAGGATGGTTTGCACCAATTTTACTCATATTTTTTTCAATTTTTATAAGTTTGATTACAACATCAATTTTACTAGATGGTGAGTTTGGAGATAAACCGTTGTATTCGATTTATGGGTATTTAATAAGTTTAATTTTATTGCTAATTGGAATATTAAGAATTCGATTGATTGATAAAAAAGTAAAACACTAAATATTTAAAGGTAGATATTTGCATTAGAAAGGGGAAATATATTGCTGCTTGCAGGAAAAGTGATCCCATTATACCTATCGCTAATATAATTAGTTATTGTAAAAATACTTTGAAAGTAATATAATATAAATTATTATGATATTGCATTTTGATGCAATTTCATATATTTTTTGGGCATTGACTTTTAAAATCAAATCAACTAGGAGGCTTTATATGGAATCAACTTTTTATTTATTAGCAATTATTGCTGGAATCATCACTGGTGGACTAACCAGCATGATAGGTGCAAGTGGTGTCATGATAATAGTTCCGGTTTTGACTATGCTTCATAATGTTGAAACTCACACTGCAATAGGAACAAGCTTATTTGTAGATGTATTTGCATCTATAACGGTAGCCTATACTTACTTTAGAAACGGAAATGTAGAATTAAGGTCAGGAATTTGGATTGCCGTTGCTTCTATCACTGGAGCTCAATTAGGATCAATATTTGCTAGTAAAATTAATGAGGGACCATTGTCACTGTTATTTGGCATAGTTCTTGTTTTATCTGGGATTATGATGTTTATTAAAGCAAATAGTAAAAAGCAAGAAGAACAAAAGCCTAGAAAGGTGCGTTTCGAAAAAGGCTGGCAACAAATTGTTTCTTCAATAATCATCGGGATTGGAATTGGAATCATCAGTGGTATGTTTGGCGCTGGTGGTGGAGGGATGATCCTTTTGACACTTATAGTTGTGTTAGCTTATCCGATGCACAAGGCGATTGGAACTTCCACGCTTATCATGGCTATGACAGCACTTTCATCTACCATAGGTTATGCTCGAATGGGTAATATCGACTTTAAATTAGGATGCATCATCTCATTAGGTGCAATCATAGGTGGGATATTAGGTGGTAGATATGCAAACAGTGTAAATGAGAAAACTTTACAAAAAATTGTCAGCATATTCTTTACTATTCTTGGTGTAGCAATGGTTATCTTAGAAATAATATAGTTGCATTAAAATATTTATTATAGTTATGTGTTTTAAAGATCATATAGGCAAAAGTGGGAGATGACAATCACAACGAGGCGGCTTAATTACAGTCACCTCGTTGTTTTTAGTCAATATAATCTTTAAAAAACCCATTATATTTTTATTGACTATTGAACATAAATAATATATAGTTATATCACAATTAATTGAATAAAATTAAATTTAATAAAATCAAATATATTTTTTAGAAAGGATCTTTATGGATAGATACGATAAAATAAAGCTAGACAATCAAATCTGTTTTCCTTTGTATGCTCTATCAAGAGAAATAATTAAACTCTATAAGCCTTTTCTCGATAAATATGATTTAACCTATACTCAATACATCACTATGCTTGTAATATGGGAAGAAGAAAAAATAACATTTAAGGATTTAGGGAAAAGACTGCATTTGGATTCTGGCACATTGACGCCGGTATTGAAGAAATTAGAGTCAATGGAATTGATAAACAAATACAGGAGCAAAGAAGATGACAGAATTGTAATCGTTGAGATCACAGAAAAAGGCAAACTATTAAAAGAAGAAATACTTAAAGTACCTGAACAAATTTACTGCAAGCTAAACATTGACTCAAATGAGCTAATAACATTAAAAAATCAACTTGATGATGTATTAGCTCGCATAAGCAAATAGATAACTAATATTTTTGTGATTGGAACATATATTGAGGAGATGAGATTAAGTGGCAAGTGTAGAAGTAAATAAAAAAGCGCCCGATTTTGAAATAAAAGATTATTTAGGAAATAAAATAAAATTATCTGATTTTAAAGATAAAAGCAATGTATTGATAGTATTGAACAGAGGTTTTGTTTGACCATTTTGCAGAAAGCATATGATGCAGTTGCATCAAGACTATGATAAATTTGTGCAAAAAGATACTGTGATATTAGTTATCGGTCCAGAGAATGCTGAGAAATTTAAAGAGTATTGGGAAGAAAACAATTTAGAGTTTTATGGCATACCTGATGAAAGTCATTCCATACTAAAGATGTATGGCCAAGAAGTGAATTTATTTAAATTGGGAAGGATGCCGGCTCAGATGTTAGTAGATAAAGAAGGGATATTAAGGTATGTACATTTTGGGCATTCAATGAAAGACATACCAGAAAACTCTGAAATTCTTGAGATAATTGACAAATTATAAGTAACCATTGTGTCAATTTTTTTACACACTTTATGTTTTTAGAAACAAGGATTATATGAGTTTATCAAGCATTTGTGAGATGATTTTTTGAGGTTGATACCAAACTTTAAGTTGGATAAAAACCCGTCACAATATTAGAAAGTTGGGTTAAGCATTATTTTGCGATAGACGTTATGATACTGTTTTTGTGTATCATAATGGAGCGGATTCATATTATTCTTCAAGAGGATTTAGAGGATTGTTGAAAGTATAAATAGTAAAAAAGCGAAATTAGGAGGTATCCATATGGAAAATGGAAAATTGAAAGTAGCATTTATTTGTGTGCACAATTCATGTAGAAGCCAAATTGCAGAAGCATTGGGAAAATATTATGCATCAGATGTTTTTGAGAGCTATTCAGCTGGCACAGAAACAAGGCCTCAAATCAATCAAGATGCAGTTAGACTTATGAAAGAGATATATGGAATAGATATGGAGAAAGAACAATACTCTAAGCTGATAACTGAACTTCCAGAAATTGATATTGTCATAAAGATGGGTTGTAATGTGATTTGTCCGTTTGTGCCTTCTAAATATGAGGAAGACTGGGGATTAGATGATCCAACAGGTAAAAGCGATGAAGAATTTAAAAAAGTTATATTTACAATTGAAGAAAAAATAAAAGAATTAAAGAGAAAAATACAAGCTCAAGAAATAGCGATATAATTTCATATGAGAGATAAATTTTCATCTTAGATAAAAAGTAAAAATATGGTATACTATGAATTAGTAGTTAATTTAATAGATAAGAAGGGATATTATGATTATAACAACAACTCCCACAGTGGATGGCAAAAAGATTGTAGAGTATAAAGGCATAGTTTTCGGAGAAGTCATTTCAGGAGTAGATTTTATTAAAGATTTTGCAGCTGGCTTATCTAATTTTTTTGGTGGAAGATCCAAATCTTATGAAGGAGAGCTTATTGAGGCTAGAGAAGCAGCACTTAGAGAGATGACTGAAAGGGCAAAAACATTGGGGGCAAATGCTGTTGTTGGAGTGGACATAGATTATGAAGTATTAGGTCAAGGTGGTAACATGATGATGGTAACCGCTTCTGGCACCGCTGTAGTAGTAGAATAAAAATAAAAAGCTAATGGCTTGCCATTAGCTTTTTACATTATAAAGCAATTTCATCGTATTTTTTAGGTTTTATAAAAGCACCTAAAATTGCTCCTAAAACAGCTGGTAATACCCATGCAAAACCAGATGAAGAAAAAGGCAACAAATCAAGTATTTTAATAACAAAACTATGTATACCAAGCATATTTAAAGTCTGCAATCCACTGATCACAAATGTTGCATAAATTGAATACCTGAAAATATTGTTATTCTTTATGAAATCGCCTAAGAAAACGGTAAGTAGTATCAAAACGATAACAATCGGATACATAAACGTAAGGATTGGCTCAGCTAACTTTATGATATATTCAACTCCATTAATTGACATAACTGCACTAAATAAACTGGTTACTATTACAACAACCTCATATTTTAAATTACCATTGCTAATTTGACTAAAATATTGTCCTACAGTTGCTGTAAGCCCAACTGATGTAGTTAAACATGCCAATCCCACAACCAATCCCAGACCTATTTCGCCGAAAGCCTGCAGTAGATTGTTAGCAATATTCATTATTAAATCAGTTCTCGTGATAGTTTTTGGAAATAATTGGCCGCCAGTTGCACCTAGATAGCCCAAACCACCATATACAAATGCTAAACCAGCTATTGCGATAATGCCAGCTCTTTTAGTCATTGAAAATTGATCTTCTTTGCTGCTATAACCTTGTTGAACTAATGACGAAGAAATTATTCCACCAAATAAAATAGCTGCAAGTGCATCCATTGTTTGATAACCTTGTGTAAATCCATCAGAAAATGGTTTTGCTAAATTCTCTTCTATTGGATCGCCCATAGGGAAGAAGATTCCTCTTAAAATCAACAAGAGCAATATTACAAGAAGCACAGGAGTTAAGACTTTTCCAAGTTTATCAATTACATTTGTTGGCTTTATAGTAAGTAATAGAGTTATTCCAAAATAAATAATCATAAACACAATTGGATTTGCATTTGGGAATATAGGTTGAACACCCATTTCGAAAGACGTAGCGCCTGTTCTAGGTATTGCAAGTAGAGGACCTATTGCAAGGACAATTGTTATACCTAGAAATTTTGAAAACAAAGGAGAAATTCTATTTCCTAGTTTGTCAACATCTCCACCAGCTTTAGCTGAAGCGATTATCCCCAAAAATGGCAAGCCTATACCTGTGATAAAGAATCCTATCATAGACCAATTCCATTTATCTCCGGACATAAATCCTAAAAAAGGTGGAAATATTAAATTTCCTGCGCCAAAAAACATTGAGAACAATGCTGCTCCCACAATTAATGAGTCTCTTTTCTTTTTTTGCATCTACATACCTCCAGAATTTAATTTATCTCTATTTTTAATATTTTACCACTATTTTGATAATTGAGCAAATACACACAATATAAAATTAAAAAAATAGGTATTTACAAAATAAATTATCTATGATATCATACAAACTAATAGTTTAATATGATAATGCAATGACGAGAAAGAGTAATCGATAATTAGCTTACAGAGAGTGTATGGTTGGTGGAAATACATAGCGAAAGATTGATGAACACATCTTTGAGCAGGTTGGTGAAATTTTAAAAAGTAGCCGTATTCGGGTTGCAGCCGTTAATATGCACGGGTATAGAATTTTTGTACCTAGTGAGGATGATAATTAAACTTATCATTAAATTGAGGTGGGACCACGGGATTAACTCTCGTCCTCTAGCTAGTTAGCTAGAGGATGGGAGTTTTTTTAATTTAATTTTTAGTAAAGGGGTAGATTTAAATGTTAAGAAAGAAAAAATTGATAGTAGTTTTGAGTTTGGGGTTATTGTTAAGCACGATAGTGGGCTGTACACAGCAGACAAATTCTAGCAGTGAAGACGAATTTATAATCGGGCTTGATGATACATTTGCGCCAATGAGCTTTCGAAATGAAAAAAACGAAATTGTAGGATTTGATGTAGATCTTGCACAAGAAGTAGCTAAGAGAAATGGATGGAAAATAAAATTTCAACCTATTGATTGGGCTATGAAAGAGACTGAACTTAATTCAGGCAATATTGACATGATATGGAATGGATACACAATTACTGATGAAAGAAAAGAAAAAGTGAATTTCACTGATGCTTATCTTACTAATTCGCAGATAATTGTGACATTGAGTGGTTCGGATATAAATAAGATCGATGACTTGAAAAACAAGATAGTTGCCACTCAAGCCGAATCAAGCTCTCTTGATGCTGCAAGAGCATTAGATGGATTTATTGAAAATTTAAAAGATGGGAAAATAATTGAGTACTCAACTTTTAATGAAGTATTCAATGACCTTGAATCAGGGAGAACTGATGCTGTAATTGTAGATGAAGTGCTCGCAAGGTATTATATGAACAACAAAGGCGAAGGGTTATATAAAGTACTTGACGAAAATTTAGGGATTGAAGAATATGGAGTGGGAGTGAGAAAAGAAGATGTAGAATTACTGGATAAGTTAAATATAACACTTGAAGAAATTAAAAATGATGGAACATATGACGAGATTTATTCAAAGTGGTTTGCCAAATAGGTTATTCTATGTGGAGATGGTACTATGAAAATTTTTGAAATGCTAATTCCTTTGACATGGGAAGGGTTAAAAGTGACAATGAGTGTTTTTGCTATAACGCTTATTGTTTCACTACCTTTAGCTATATTTGTGGCCTTACTTAAAGGATCGAGGAATAAATATATTAATAAATTCACTAGTGCTTATATATATGTAATGAGAGGCACTCCACTGCTATTACAGTTGATGTTCATATTCTTTGGCTTCCATTACATCCCTGTCATAGGATATGCGTTTACGAGGTATCAAGCAATTTTTATTGCATTTATACTCAATTACACTGCATATTTTGCTGAGATAATCAGAGGAGGTATAAATACTATTGACATAGGGCAATATGAAGCCACTAAAGTGCTGGGGATGAGCAAAAGTTTTGCATTTATTAGGATAATATTACCCCAAGTGATTAAAAATACCATTCCACCTTTGGGAAATGAGATAATTACACTTCTAAAGGACACCTCTCTGGTTTATATACTTGGGGCAACAGACATATTAAAAGCTGCAAAATCTGTGTCAAACACATATTCAACTTTTACACCATATATATTTGTAGGCTTTGTATATTTGGGAATTATCGCAATCATGACAAATATTTTATCAAATATAGAAAGGCGATTTGACTATTATAGATAGGAGAATAAAATGGGATTAGTAGTAGAAAATATAAGCAAATCTTTTGGAAAAATTAAAGTTTTTCAACATTTATCATTTGAAGTTGATGCTGGAAGTGTTTTATGTGTTGAGGGTAAATCAGGAGAAGGCAAGACTACGCTTTTAAGGTGTCTTAATAAACTTGAACAAGTCGATGAAGGAAGTATATTTATTGATCATGAGGATATATTAAAGTTAAAAGACGCTAGGAAAATCGGTTCTAAAATAGGCCTTGTATTTCAAAATTACAATCTCTTTCCACATTTGACTGTACTTGAAAATTTAACTATCACGCCCAATTATTTAAAGATAATGACTAAGGATGATGTGAATTTAAAAGCTAAAAAATTGTTGAAATCCTTGGAACTTGAAGATAAAGAAAGCATTTACCCTTACCAATTGTCAGGAGGGCAGAAACAAAGAGTGGCCATAGCTAGAGCATGCATGCTAAATCCAGCAGTGCTTTGCTTTGATGAGCCTACTTCGGCTTTGGACGAGGAGACTTCATTGAAAATATCTTCTATAATAAAAAATCTCGCTAATGAAGGCATGATTGTAATAGTAGTTACCCATGATTTGAAATTTAGTAAAGATATTGGAGATATCATATTAAAATTAGAAGATGGTAAATTAAATCAGACATTATAAAAAAACCCATAAAGATCATAAAATCTTTATGGGTTTTTGAAATTTAAAAAACTTAAATAAAAATAGAAAACCTAGGTTTTCGTAGGTTTTGAGCATTTAATTTGGGTATATATGGGAAAATTACTTAGTGGAAGTGAACACATGACTAACTTACTTTGGATAAAAAACGACTTGAGATTTGAAGATAACACTGCGTTAATAAATGCGGTAGAAGATTCTTTTAAATACAACGAAAATTTATTGATCATTTTTTACATTGATCCTAATCAGTTGAAAAATGGACAAATGAGTCATAATTATTTTTTTAAGGCGGTGGATATATTCTACAAAGAGTTAAAGAATTTAGGTTTAGATATGTTTTTTCTTTATGGAGACTTAATAAAGTCATTTCAGAAATTAATCGATGACTTTCCTGACATCAGTAGAGTTTATTATAACTGTGACGAGTCAGGGTATGGATATTTTAGAGATATGAAAGTAATAGAATTATTTAAAGAGGCTTCTATTAAATGCACAGGCTATATGGACAAAAATTTGCATCAAGCTAAAGAGATAATGACTGCGAGTAACTCATATTACAAAGTGTTTACTCCATATTATTTGAAATGGAAAGATAGGGTAAAAAATTCAGAGCTGATATTAGACTTTAATAAAATTAAATCATTAAAGTCTAAGGAGCATGGGGATAAAGATTTATATGCAAAAGAGAGATATTTAGAAATAATAAAAGATATTAAAAACCCATTTGATAATATCATCGGTGAGGCAAATGGCAAGAAAATACTCACAAAATTTATAGACGAGAAATTATCAGAATACCATAAAACTAGAGATTATCCTCATTTAAATGCTACCAGCCATATGTCTAACTTTTTAGCTACTGGTCAGATTTCTGTGAGAAAAGTTTATAAAATGGTTTGCAGTGCAGAAAATACTCTTGGAAAAGATGCTTATATAAGAGAATTAGCATGGAGAGACTTTTTTAATATGCTTTATCATTTTAACCCTAATCAGAAGGAAGAATCATTAAATGATAAATATAGGTCATTAAATTGGGTGAATGATGAAAACCAAATAGATGCTTGGATGAAAGGCGAGACTGGTTTTCCTATCGTTGATGCAGCTATGAGACAGCTAAATGCTGAAGGTTTCATTCATAATAGACTTAGAATGATTGTTGCTTCGTTTTTAGTTAAAGATTTACTTGTCGATTGGCGAATTGGAGAGAGATATTTTGCTAACAAACTAATTGATTACGATAGTTCTTCTAATATCGGAAATTGGCAATGGATCGCATCGGTTGGAGCCGACGCTGTCCCTTATTTTCGTATTTTTAATCCTACAGTTCAAAGCATTAAATTTGATAAAGAAGGCACTTTCATAAAAAAATATGTCAAAGAATTGGCTGATTTGCCTTTTCCTTATATTCATCAACCATATAAGTATAAGGATAAAATAAAGAATGATTTTGGATTAGATGTAAATAAATCATATAAAAAACCTATCGTTGATCATGATATTCAAAGGCATAAAGCGATAGAGATGTTTAAAAAAATGGAGGGAATTTATGAAGCCTAAAATCTTGATTAGCAGCTGCTTAGGATTTGAAAAATGTAGATATAATGGAGAGGTAATTAATTTTGAGTTATTTGAAATAATGAAAGATCATATAGATTTTTTACCCATATGCCCAGAGGTTGCAATTGGATTAACTATACCGCGAGATAGCCTAAGAATAATAAAAAATGGAGATGATTATCATTTAGTTCAGTCTTCTACAAATAAAGATCTTACAAAAGATATGAGAGATTATGCAAATAAAATTTCAGAGGAAATTAAAGACATAGATGGGATTATACTTAAAGGTAGATCGCCATCGTGTGGCATAAAGGATGTTAAAGTTTATTCTGGACTATCAAATTCTCCAGTCATAGGAAAAACAAAAGGCATTTTTGCGGAAGAATTATTGGATAAATACAAATATCTTCCAATAGAAGAGGAAGGGAGGCTATTAAATTTAGAAATCCGGGAACATTTTTTTACTAAACTCTATGTGTTATTTGATTATAAAAACATTCATAAGAGAGACTCAATTAAAGCTTTAACTGACTTTCATGCAAACAATAAATATCTTTATTTTGCTTATGACCAAATTCAAAAAAACAAACTTGGCCAAATTGCTGCAAACCGCGATAAAAAACAATTAAATGAGGTTTATGATGAGTACTTTAAAGAACTAAATAAACTTTTCTCTAAATTACCTTCTAAGGAAAATTACATCAATTCATTTTTGCATATATTCGGTTATTTTTCTAAGGATATAATGAAGGAAGAGAGGAAATTCTTTTTAGAGTTGATAGATAAATATAAGAAAAATCAAATCGAAAAAACTTCAATAAGGAATGTGCTCAAAAGTTATGTGATAAAGTTTAACATCGGCTATCTATTGGAACAGACGATATTTTCTCCGTTCCCAGACGAACTGATAAGTTTAAAAGATAGCTCTGCTAAGTAGTTTATTTTACCCTAAGGAGATGAGATTGTTGAATAAATACTACATTGATTTTGTAAAATATCTAAGTGAAGAAAACAAAGAAGAAACATTTAGATATGCTATGCAATTGTTAAAAGAAATTAGTGTAATGGAGCTTTACGAAGAAATACTAGCTCCTGCATTAAACTCTGTAGTTGACGAGTTCGGTGCTTTTTCTAAAGAACTCATTTGGAGAGAGCATGTAAGGAGTGGGATCGTAAGAACTATTGTTGAAAACTCCTATAGTTTTGTATTGAATGAACGAGATAATATTGGAATTAACCACGATGAAAACATAATTGTCTTATGCCCAAAGTTTGAAGAACATGAGATAGGTGCGAGGATGGCTGCGGATTTTTTTACAATTGTTGGGTTTAAAACAACATATATAGGAGCAAATACACCAGAAGACACTCTTTCATTAGCTGTAGAAAAATTAAAGCCTAAATATATATCAATGAGTGTAACTAACTATTACAACTTAATTGAGGCTAAAAGAGCAATAGACAGATTAAGGCAAAAAGATAATTACAGTGGGGAAATCATATTAGGAGGGTACGCATTTGTTTCAGATCCTCAAGTATATAAAAGAATTGGTGGAGATTATCTACTATCCAATTTTAACGAAATCCTTAAATTCAGTAAGGGGGAAAATCTATGAGATTAGCCTTTAGCATTGCTTATAGGTTTTTGAGATCAAATAAGGGACAGACAACGTTAATCTTAATAGGAATAATAATAGGAGTAGCAGTTCAGATTTTTATTGGTTCTCTAATTGACGGATTGCAAATATCTCTAGTTGATAAAACAATAGGGAATGCTTCACAGATTACAATACTGCCTTCAGGAAAGGACAAGTATTTTGTTGAAGACAAATCCATGTTAGACACTTTAGAAAACAATGATAATTTAACAGCAATATCCAAAGCTTATGATAATTCAGCATTCATAAAGATTGGTGTTGACACATACCCAATTCTTTTAAGAGGTGTAGAGTTTGCTGATGCTAATATGATATATGAATTTAATGAGAAACTAGTAGAAGGCAGTATACCAGAAAAAGAAAATGAAACTTTAATAGGATCAGACCTAGCAGTAGATAATAACTTAAGTGTCGGAGATGAGATAGAGATATTAACTCCTGAAGGAGTTAACGAAAAATTAAAAATATCAGGTATATTTGATTTAAAAGTCTCAAATCTAAATAAGACTTGGATAGTCATGCCGATAAATGGTGCAAGAAGCATATTTGGAAATGACAATCAACTAACATCCATAGAAATGCAAGTGAAGGATGTATTCAAAGCAGATATCATAGCCGATGAAATAGAAAAAGACATTAATAAAACTACAATTGATGTACTAAACTGGAAAGAAGAAAATGAGGAGCTGCTTTCAGGATTATCTGGGCAATCAGCATCAAGTATTATGATACAAGTATTTGTGCTGCTAGCGGTATTGCTTGGGATATCATCTGTTTTAGCAATTTCAGTAGTGCAGAAATCAAAGCAATTGGGCATACTAAAAGCTATGGGCATTAAAGACAGACAGGCTAGTTATATTTTTGTATTTCAAGGACTGATATTAGGAATTCTAGGAGCTATATTAGGCATCATATTTGGTGTATTATTAACTTATGTTTTTTCAATTTTTGTAAAAAATCCTGATGGCACAGCTCTTGTACCTTTTTACATTGATTATGCGTTTATTGGAGTTTCAGCATTGATTGCCATAGTTGCCTCTACACTGGCTGCGCTGATTCCTGCTAGAAATACATCTAAACTCAATCCTATAGAGGTGATAAAAAATGGCTAAAATACTAAGATTAAAAAATATCAATAAGGTTTATGGAGATAAGATAAAAACACAAGTACTCTTTGATATCAACTTAGATTTTGAAGAAAGTACTTTTAACTCAATCATTGGAGAATCAGGAAGCGGCAAATCCACTTTAATGAATATCTCGGGAACTCTCGATAAAGCTACAAGTGGAGAAGTTGAAATCAACGGAATTAATATATCTAAAATGAATAAAAATGAATTAGCAGTTTTAAGAAATGAAACCATAGGCTTTATATTTCAATTTCATTATTTGCTCCCTGAATTTAGCGTAATGGAAAACATCTTAATTCCATATAGAATTAAAAACAAAGTAGTAACTAAAGAAGCGGTGAAAAGAGCCGAAGAGTTGATGGATATAGTTGGCCTTAGTAAAGTAAAAAACAACAAAGCTACAGATATATCTGGAGGGCAGCAGCAAAGGACTGCAATAGCAAGAGCTTTGATAAATAGCCCTAAAATAGTACTTGGAGATGAACCCACAGGAAATCTGGACTCAGGAACAACTGAAATAGTATATGAGCTGTTAAGAGATATCAATGAAAGATATAAAACTACCTTTATTATAATAACTCATGACAAAAGAGTGGCTGAAAAAGCTGACAGAATAATTGAGATAAAGGACGGGAGAATAGAAATGGATCTTTCTAGATAAAATAGAAAAATATAGAAATTTTTGTTGACTTATTTATATCGCATGATATGATTATGATATCAAAATAATATAAATAAGGAGACGGATTAATGGAAGAAAAAATTCTTAAACCAAAGAACGGAATGATAGCTTTATTTTCAATTATTGCTTTGCAGATTTTATCTATAATCGCTATGATTTTTGGTGGAAACATGGCAGGTGAAAATGGTGCATTAGGAGTTGCTTTTATCATTTTAGGAGCAATAGGTTTTACAACAGGCTGCATTTTATACGCAGGACTAAAAGTAATTAAACCACAGGAAGCTTTAGTGTTGACATTGTTTGGGAAATACACTGGAACAATAAAAGAAGCTGGATTTTACTTCGTAAATCCATTTTCTACATCAATTAACCCTGCAGCCCAAACTAAATTAGGGCAAAGTGGAGATGTTGATGTGCCAAATGGAGGGAAAAACAATATCTCAATTGAGGGTAAGACATACACTTTAGGAGCAAGTAAAAAGATCTCGCTTAAAGTTATGACCTTAAATAATGCAAAACAAAAGGTTAATGATGTATTGGGAAATCCTGTAGAGATAGGAGTAGCTGTCATGTGGAGAGTAGTTGATACTGCTAAAGCGGTGTTTAATGTAGACAACTATAAAGAATATCTATCTTTGCAATGCGATAGTGCTGTTAGAAGTATAGTTAAAATATATCCCTATGATGTAGCTAAAGGGATAGACACTACCGGAGATGGAGAGCCCGATGAGGGAAGTTTAAGGGGATCAAGTGCAATAGTAGCTGAAAGAATTAAAGCAGAATTACAAAAGAGAGTCGAGGAAGCTGGTATTGAAATACTTGAAACTCGCATAACATATTTGGCATATGCTCCTGAGATTGCAGCTGCTATGCTTCAAAGACAACAAGCAAGTGCAATCATCGACGCAAGAAAGATGATAGTAGATGGAGCAGTTGGCATGGTAGAAATGGCACTTCAGAGGTTAAACGAAAATGGTGTAGTGGAATTAGATGAGGAGAGAAAAGCACAGATGGTATCAAATTTATTAGTTGTATTATGTGGGAATAAAGATGCTCAACCCATTGTAAATAGTGGAAGTTTGTATTAGAATGAATGAAGATAAAAAGAAACAAATCCCACTGCGCATATCTAAGAAATTATATGATGAGATTGCCTCTTGGGCTGAGGATGATTTTAGATCAATAAATGGGCAAATAGAGTATCTTTTAAATGAATGTGTTAAGCAAAGGAAAAAAGGTAAATATAAAGACGAAATAAAAGAATAGAGAGTACTCTCTATTCTTTTATTTTATGAGCACGACAGGTTTAATCAAATCTTTTGGCTTTTTATACATTAAATCAAATGCTTTATCAAGATTTTCAAAGCCTTCAAATCTGTGAGTTATGAGCTTCGATGGATCCAATCTCTTTGTCAATACGAGGTTAGCCAGCCTTTCTATCCTCATTCTGCCTGCTGGCATGAGCCCTCCAACAATCTTAATGTGACCCATTCCAACACCCCAGTCAAGCCTTGGAATTTCTATATAATCCCCGCTTCCAAGGTAGTTTATGTTTGCTACAATTCCGCCTGGCTTAACAACTTTTACAGCAGTCTTGAAAGTGTCGATACCTCCACCAGCAAGTATTACTTTGTCAACACCTTTGCCATTTGTAAGTTTCATGACTTGATCTTCTATCGGTCCATCTTTATAGCTTATTATATCAGTAGCACCATATTCTTTTGCTACTTTTACGCAATTTGGCCTTGTACCGACTGCTAGTATTCTAGCAGCTCCCTTTAATGCTGAGCCTGCAACAGCCATTAATCCTACAGGTCCAATGCCAACTACAAGCACATCTTCACCAAATCCAATTTCAGCCAACTCCGCACCATGTAGTCCTGTTGGCACCATGTCACTTAACATAGCACCTACTGCTGGATCAAGCCCTTCAGGTAATAAGGCTAAGTTAGCATCTGCATCATTTACATGAAAATACTCGGCAAACACACCGTCTTTAATGTTTGAAAACTTCCATCCACCGAGCATTCCTCCCGAATGCATAGCATATCCCCTTTGAGCTTCTAAAGAGCTCCAATCTGGAGTTATTGCTGGTACTAAAACTTTATCACCAACTTTGAAGTCTTTAACGAGTTCGCCTACTTCAACTATTTCGCCTACAGCTTCATGTCCTAATATTAGATTTTCTCTTTCTCCTAAAGCTCCTTCATAAACAGTGTGTATATCTGAAGTACAAGGAGCTAAAGCAATTGGTCTTACGATAGCATCAAGAGGTCCACATTTTGGTTTGTCTTTTTCAATCCAACCTACTTCACCAATTCTTTTCATTGCGAAGCCTTTCATAATAACCCCTCCTATCATTTTATAGACAACCGTCTTTAATTATAATTATAATTAAAAAATCGATTAATTCAACATTTGTTTATTAAAAAACAATCATAACAATGAACTTACAATTAATAATATCAATTTATAACCAAAATAAAATTAATAAAATTAAATAATATATTAAAAAAATTAATTTATATATTGACTTTTGATCTACATATGTTATTATTCTATTAAGGGAGTGATATTTGTGGGATATCA